>PVMJ01000245.1_pt1 | contig 64325 bp, 54 predicted proteins | sample 1853361 | NCBI WGS metagenome assembly PVMJ01 (sample SAMN08533506, study PRJNA380276) | Synthetic metagenome, whole genome shotgun sequencing project. | isolation source: mock microbial community containing genomic DNA from 20 ATCC strains | collected 2017 | reverse complement strand
ATGAGTATTGCGTGGAAGTGAAGTACACAGCCGGCGTATCTCCGAAGGTGTGTGTAAACGTAACTATTAATCCGACTCAGTTCAATCCTGTAAAGAACCTGAAGGCACAACCGGATGGCGGCGACGTGGTTCTCAAGTGGGAAGCCCCGAGTGGCAAACGAGGAGAACTGCTTAATGAAGATTTTGAAGGAGACGCTATTCCCACAGGGTGGACAGCATTGGATGCCGATGGTGACGGTAATAACTGGGATATCACGCTCAATGAATTTACGCGAGGAGAGCGTCATGTTCTTTCACCTTTACGCGCCAGCAACGTAGCCATATCCTATTCTTCTTTACTTCAGGGTCAAGAATATTTGCCTCTCACGCCGAACAACTTTCTGATCACTCCGAAGGTTGAAGGAGCAAAGAAGATTACTTATAAGGTGGGTTCACCGGGTCTTCCTCAATGGAGTCATGATCATTATGCACTCTGTATCTCCAAGAGCGGAACGGCTGCAGCCGACTTCGAAGTAATCTTTGAAGAAACGATGACCTACACTCAAGGAGGAGCCAACTTGACAAGAGAAAAAGACCTCCCTGCCGGCACGAAATATGTCGCTTTCCGTCATTACAATTGCACGGATGTTCTGGGCATAATGATTGACGATGTAGTGATAACAGGTGAAGGCGAAGGTCCCAGTTACACCTACACGGTGTATCGTGACGGCACGAAGATCCAGGAAGGTCTGACCGAAACGACCTACCGCGATGCAGGAATGAGTGCACAATCTCATGAGTATTGCGTAGAGGTTAAGTACGCAGCCGGCGTATCTCCGAAGGTTTGTGTGGATTATATTCCTGATGGAGTGGCAGACGTAACTGCTCAGAAGCCTTACACGCTGACGGTTGTAGGAAAGACTATCACGGTAACTTGCCAAGGCGAAGCTATGATCTACGACATGAACGGTCGTCGTCTGGCAGCGGGTCGCAACACGGTTGTTTACACGGCTCAGGGCGGCTACTATGCAGTCATGGTTGTCGTTGACGGCAAGTCTTACGTAGAGAAACTCGCTATCAAGTAATTCTGTCTTGGACTCGGAGACTTTGTGCAGACACTTTTAATATAGGTCTGTAATTGTCTCAGAGTATGAATCGGTCGCCCGACTTCCTTAAAAGGAGGTCGGGCGACTTCGTTTTTATTATTGCTGTCTGGTAAACTTGTCAAGAGGAGACCTTTGAAAAATGGGGCGGTCAATAATTTTCGGTCTATGGGTCAAATTGCAGGCTACTGTTTTAGGTGTATGTTGGGCTATCTTCCTATCTTTAAGAGACCTTTGAAAAATAAGGAGATGGAGGGAAGAGGAGTTCTTGGCATAAAAGGAGCGAGTGAAAGGGGTGGCAGTAAGGAGTGAAAGTAGTTGTAAATCCCCCCTTTGAGGAGCTACTTGTACGAGCTCCTCAAGGGTGGTTATGCCTTATCCTACGGATGAGGACATAATTATCCCCGGCGTTCTGTATAAATTAAAGGCGATGCTTTCAAGAATGTTTTGAGTATGGGTCTTGGCAAGTCCCCGGTATCGACATGTCCGCCATGAAACCACCGGCGAATACTGCCAAAGGTGCGTTCGATGGTGCTCCGTATCGGACTGATTGCTTTGTTTCGTTGCTTCTCTTCCTCGGTCAATGCCCTGTTGCGTTGTGCCTTGTGCATAATGCCGTCTTGAAGGTGATGGGTTTGCAGGTAGGAACGATTTTCCCCGCAAGCATATCCTTTGTCCGCCAAGACGGCTGTACCTTGAGGTATGTTTGCACCCTGCAATAGCGGAATAAACTCCTTCGTGTCACTGCGGTTCGCTGCTGTCGTTATCACCTTTTGAACAATGCCTTGAACATTGGCCGGACAATGCTTTTTGTATCCGTAGTGATAACGCTTTTGTTTGTACACCCAACGGGCTTCTTCATCCGTCCCTTTACGCTGACGGACAACCTGTTTTTGATAATCCTCCTCTGCCTCTTTTTCCTCCTCGCTCCGATTGTCTTGCCTGTCATCTGCGACTTCAATCGTAATGCTTCCGTTGGGTTTATGCGGCGTCTCCACAAGGCTTGCATCCACAAGCACCCCTTCCCTTACCGAAATGTGATGGCGCGAAAGTTGTTTGTTAAACTGCGCCAATAGTTTGTCCATGAGACCCAACTCTGTCAGTGCCGAACGAAATCGACTGATGGTGCTGTGGTCGGGAGATACCTCTTCCATCTTCAGCCCCAAGAATCGGGAAAAGGTGATTGAATCATTGATGCGCTCCTCCAAAGCACAATCACTGAGGTTGTACCATGTCTCCAAAAGCAACATCTTGAATAAGAGAATCACGTCATAAGCCGGGGCACCGATGGCATTTTGTCGCTTCGTGTATTTCTTGTTGATCAGCGTCCTGATCGGACGCCAATCGATAAGCCTGTCAACCTGATTGAGGAAGTCGTTTTGTGCTTTGCGATAACGCTTTGAAAGGAGTGCGTCTGCAAATGTTACATGCTCATCGGTATTCTTGAATTGGTATGCCATGGGAGGAATATTATGCTGTTTTTAATGCTCAAATATACAAAATAACTCCCTATTATACAATGAATTAATAAACAAAATACACACCAATCGCCGTGCAAAGGTCTCCTTTAACGTCAGTTCGATCTAAGCGGAAATAGGAAAGTTAGGGTTTCTGATGATTTCAATATTGAGTTCAGGCTTTTTAGGCAGGATGTTGTAAGCGATGATACCGGAGATCAGGTTGGTGACAAAATTGTTGACACTGCGATGTCTCGTGTGCTCTATCGGGCAGAGATTTTTGAACATATCATTGACCGTTTCGATCAGGGCTCTCTTTCTCAATAAAACTTTGTCATATAGATGCATCAGGGAGTTCTTCATGTTCTTTTTGATTTTGGTTATCATGTGGATGTCATCGACAAAGAGCCGGTCAAAAAGGTTTTGGGAAATGTAGCCTCTATCGGCAATGAGTTTGCCAAAAAGATTCTTGGTGAATGTTCCGTCTTTCAGAGGTTCTCTGTCATCACAATTGCCCGGTGTGATTTGATAGTTGATGATTTCACCCCTGTCGTTGATAACAATATGTAGTTTGAATCCATAAAACCAACCCATGGTGCTTTTGCCTTTTTGAGCCCATCCCCTCATTGTCCTATGCCCATGAGCTCGTTTGATATGACAAGCCTTCAGTGGGGTGGAATCGATGAAAGAGATGCCTGTACATTGACCCAAACAACACATATTGAGAAATGCTATCAGCTTGAAACCTACCCTGCTTTGCAGCTCCACAAAGCGATTATAAGAGACAAGATGTGGGAACTCGGATCGACAAGAATGGGTGATGTATTGAAGATAAAAAGCTTTCAAATCTCGGTATCTTGACAGATGAAACAGGATCAGGATGGTCATGACCTCACTGTCCGACATCTTAAACTTTCTATTCCTGCGTTTTTTGTCTTCCTCTTCGAGGGTCTTTTTCTTGATTGCTTCATCAAAAAGCTTGGAGAAATCATCTATGATGCAAAAAACATCAACTATATTTGTCTTCATAAAGTAGCGTTTTGTTTGTTCGTATCTTATTGATTATCAACTGCTAAGATGCAAATAATTCGCTACTTTTTCAAGCATAATGCCCACGTTCTTTGGGCGTTTAACCCTAATCAGAAAACAAATTCATTGGCTTTTTCTTACGTCGAACTGACGTTAACTTTCCTATTTCCGCTTAGATCGAACTGACGTTCTATTACAGAAGTTTATATATTTCTGTTGCATACAAATCGTAAACGTTCCATATTAGACCATAGTATCCTCTAACGTGAGTTGATTCTTTGTATCTTCAGGAAAGATCAAAGAGCAGGCGTATGGCTGCCAAGTAAACAGAGATTCCCTCAAGTTTCCTTCAGGCATATGCTTGAGGTTCGCAGAGACACACAGGTCCTCGTTTTTGAGCGAATCAGCCTTGCTTTTGAAAACGATAGTAATCTGAGAAAGTGCCGAAAGAACAACCATCGGCGAGGAGGGTGTCGATCACGGCCTCCAGTCTGCGACACATTTTTTCGCCACTGTTATGAGTAACGGTATAGCTCAGTTTGCAGTCGGGTAAACAGCTGATCTCAGCGAACTCCCAAGGGTGAAAATAAAGATTGAGATAATTGTCGCGCCGAACGGTGTGACGAATCATCCTGATGTATAGCCTGAGGGGAAGATGGTGGAGGGAAAGCCAAAAGAGAGGGAAACGCAATAGAGGTGTTACCGAACTCGGCATCTGCAAGACCCCATACTTGTCGAAATAGGGTAATCTCGGAGCCGAGAGATGATTGTAGCGACCGGGGATACAAGTCGGATTGAGCGAAGAATTGTACAAGTAACCGGCTTCGGCTATTTCCGCATCGCCAACGGGCATCATACGTGGCATCCGAAAACCGCAGACATCGGTACCATCCCACAGAGAAGCGAGCTTCTGACGAGATTCGGCAAGGTGCTCTTTGGAGAAAGAAGAGTGAAACACACCATGAGAGGCCAATTCGTGTCCATCCGTGTAAATGCCCTTTCGCAGATCCTCCGGCAATGATTCCCAGAAAGTAACGGTACTGAAGAAGGTGGACCGAACGCCTTTTTTTCTCAATATATGGAGGATGGCTTCTGTCCCTTGACGACTGATGCGCAATTGTTCTTCCGATGGGAAGTCCTTATATCCCTGCTCAAGGGGTACATCGAACTCCTCGATATCGAAACTCAAGAGAACCATCTTGCTTTGATCAATTTGGGGATTTTATAGACTTCACGAAGGATAGTCTTGGCTTTCATTACCGACAGAGAGATGTCAGGACGAATGGAGCCGCTGACGACTGCTATGCACACTTTTTTTCTCTTAGCCAGACAGATAAACTCGGTATCGAACAGGAAACTATCTATCCGTGTTTGGAGGAAAATAAAACGTCCCACTGAGGAGAACCCCTTAAGTCCTCCTTGTGTATCAGTCGTTGGCAAGAAGAAGAATTTGTTTACAAAATGCGAAAAGTCGGAAAGCATTTTCCGCTTTAAGCGAATCTTTTTCCCATAAGATTCCGGCTCTCTGCGAGATATAACGACATCTGCACCTTCCAGAAGGGCTTCTATCACCTGTTTATATGAATCCAGAGTAAACGGCAGATCATAATCCGTATAGAGCACAAAAGGAGCATCGGTTTGTCCTACTCCATAGCGGACGGCAAAGCCCTTTCCTCTATTCTTGGCATAGTCGCAATAGATGACCTCCCACGGCGATGTTGCCCAATGCGAACGTACCTCGTCAGAATGACCTTCATTGCTCCCATCGGGTACGATGAATATGCGAAAAGTCACGTCCGGTATACTATCGGACAAAGCTGTCAAGCGAGATATAGCCTCTCGCTCCCACCCCTGACCGGGACGGTATGCCGGCAGTACCACATCAATTCTGATCATAGGCCAAAGATGAGGATGTGTCCGCTTGGGTAGAGAGATAATGCGTGCAAAGCAGCTCTATACTCAACCGTATCCAAACCAAGGTCGGGAATAGAGCCTTCAATGCGTATGGGAGCACGACATTCTTGCGAAGAGCCGCAGGGAACAGATCGGTCGGCGATAAAGAGGAGAGGAATAGTGTTCCGACTAAGAGTGTAATATCCAGCCGGTCGGGTTTCCCTTTGGGGCGATGTATGAACCAGATACCGACACCCAACAACGCTATGATATAAGTACTCGATTCGCTACCGGTACTGAATAAAACTGTGAAAAGCAGAGTCGAAGCCAATATACTCATCCGAAAGAGTGGAGCCTTGTACTGACTGAATCGGAGGAAAGGAAGAGCGAACAGGATAAGTCCGGGGACTAACAACAGCAAGTCGGAGTAGCCGGCAATACCGGTCATTTTCCTAACCATCCCGAGCAGGGAAACGTTTTGATACAGGGAGAACAGATTCTCCCCATTCTTCGTGCCAAGGCTGGCAAACCAATTCATATACTGCTCAAGGGCATAAGAACCTCCTCCAAACAACATCGGCAAGATACCGATCAGACCGAACCATGCAAAAAGCCAAGCCAAATAGCGGCCTTTTCTTTTCACAAACGGGAAGAAAGCCAAGCCAACGATACCATACAGTTTGGTCAGGGTTCCTAATACGATGAAAAGCGTTGCCGCCCATTCCTTTTTCTTCTCCACAAAAGCAAAGCTGAGCAGAATACATGCTCCTATAAGGATGTTGAACTGCTGCATACACAAAGCCGTGTACAGGTCAAGGAAGGCAATCCATAGGATGGCAGCCTTTTTCTTTTCGCTCGTGGGTAATTGGCTGACAGCCCAAAGGCATCCGGCAACCGAAAAGCACAGCCACAGCAGCATCCCTATGAAAGAAGGCAAAAGGGCAAAAGGGGCGAAAAGGATAGAGAAGACAGGGCCGTAGAGAAAAACATCGTGATGCTCTGCCGGATAGACCGAATAGAGCGACTGATGTCGGGAGAAATGATAGAAAGAGGAGCGGAATATGGTATAGTTATTGTGCCTGTGCGGAGCAGCTTTCGTAATGGCAGATACGATGGCAGCTATCCACCACAATACAGGAATGCTGTTTTGGAAAGAAAGCCTTGGTTTTAATCGCATTAAGGTTTTGGTTTTGAGAGAAAGATCGGAGTATCCGGCTGTTATTCTTCCTTACGAATCACCGATCGGATTTTTTCGACAAGGAGTGAGAGCGCCACCGAATTGAATCCACCTTCCGGAATGATCAGATCAGCGTACCGCTTGGATGGTTCCACAAAATCCTCGTGCATAGGCCGAACCGTACTGAAGTACTGTGCCAATACCGAATCCATATTGCGTCCCCGTTCCTGGACATCGCGCACAAGGCGGCGCGCCAATCGAATATCCGCATCGGTATCGACGAATACTTTCACATTCATCAGATCCCGCAGCTCTTTGTTTTCGAATATCAGGATTCCATCCAGTACGATTACTTTGGCAGGACGAACGGTTACTTTTTCTTGCAAACGATTGTGCTCTACGAAAGAATAGACCGGACGCTCTATCGTTTTGCCTGCCTTCAGAGAGAGAATATCTCTGACGAACATATCCGTGTCGAAAGCATTGGGATGGTCGTAGTTCAGCTTCTTTCTTTCCTCAAGGGAGAGGTGGTCATTGGCCTTGTAATAGTAATCGTGACAGAGTACAAGCACATCTTCTTCGACGAAAGCCTCACAGAGCTTTTTCACCAATGTACTCTTGCCGGAAGCACTTCCGCCTGCTACTCCTATTATCGTTGTATTCATTACCATCCTCCTCCAAAGGAGCGTGTCGCAACACGCTGTTATCATTAATTACACTTACAGGACACCGTTCTGCTTGAATACCTTATGCAGCTTTTCGATGGCAAAGTCGAGTTGCTCCTTCGTATGCGTAGCCATGAGTGAAAAGCGAATAAGGGTGTCGGACGGAGCTACCGCCGGAGAGACCACCGGATTGACGAATACCCCTTCTTCGAAAGCGTCTCGGGTTATTTGGAATGTCTTCTCGTTGTTGCGGATAAAAAGCGGGATAATAGGTGTCGATGTATGACCTATTTCGAATCCAAGACTGCGGAATGCGTTCAATGAGTAGTGCGTCAGCTCCCACAATCGGGCTAAACGCTCCGGTTCGCTAAGCATAATGTCCAGAGCAGCTGCTGCCGCTGCCGTAGAGGCCGGCGTACAGCTGGCACTGAAAATATAGGATCGGGCGTGGTGGCGCAGGTAGTTGATAACGCTCTTGTCTCCTGCAATAAACCCTCCGAGCGAAGCGAAAGATTTGCTGAAAGTACCCATGATCAAGTCCACTTCGTCGGTCAGACCGAAGTGATTGCAGACGCCGCGTCCGTGGTCGCCCATCACGCCGATACCGTGAGCTTCGTCCACCATCACATTGGCGTTGTATCGCTTGGCGAGGCGAACGATTTCGGGCAGATTGCAGACATCACCCTCCATACTGAAGACACCATCGACCACAATCAGTTTGATCTTGTCCGGGTCGCACTGCTGGAGCCGCTTCTCCAGAGAACCCATATCATTATGCTTGTACTTTAACTTCGTGCTGAATGAAAGGCGAATACCCTCGATGATCGAAGCATGATCCAACTCGTCCCAGATGATATAATCCTCGCGGCCGGTGATGCAGGAGACAACGCCCAGATTCACTTGGAAGCCGGTAGAGAAGCTGATGGCATCTTCCTTGCCGACGAACTCGGCCAGCCGTTTTTCCAGTTCGAGGTGAATATCGAGTGTGCCGTTGAGGAACCGGGAGCCGGCACAGCCCGTACCGTACTTCTTTGTCGCTTCGATAGCTGCCTCCTTGACTTTCGGGTGGTTCGTCAGTCCCAGATATGCATTGGAGCCGAACATGAGGACTTTCCGACCATCGATAACGACCTCGGTGTCCTGATCACTTTCGATTTTTCTGAAATAAGGGTAAATACCTGCGGCTTGTGCCTTTTGCGGCTCGGTATACTGAGCCAATTTATCCTGTAACAATTTTCCCATTAGCCTCGAGAGTTAGCTTATTAGGCACAAATGTAAAAAAAAACGTGACGCTGACAGCACAGATTCAGGGCAAGCGTGCAGAGAGGAAGAGAGGAAAAGTCTCTTTGGAAAACCTTCTCCCAAGACATCAAGAAGTATCGGGACGATCCCTTAGGAGTCCCTGTTGAGACCCCCGGGGAGTCTCCTATGGGACCCCTAAGGAGTCTCGGGTAGGACCCCTTAGGGGTCTCAGGAGGGATCCCTAAGGGATCTTGGAAGGGAACCCTTGGGGGGTGAGAGCGAACTGAATAGAGAAGAGAGAAGAAGGCGGAGTATACTGCAAGGCTTTTCGATAGAGATCTTGCGAGAAGGCCAAGGAGTTACGCGTCAGTCCTGTGTGATATAAAACTCCTTATCCGCTTCCGAGAAGCACACGATAGTGACGTCAATGGGGCGATCTGCAATAATCTCCCCGATAGTGGCCAAAGCAATGCGGGCGGCCTGATCTTTAGGATAACGGTAAACGCCGGTGCTGATGCAGGGGAAGGCAATGGATTTCAGTCCCTTGTCCAAGGCTATGGACAGCGATGTGCGGTAGCAGGAAGCCAATAGCTCCGGCTCTCCATGTTGCCCTCCATGCCACACAGGGCCTACGGTATGAATAACGTATTGCGCCGGCAGATTGTATCCTCCCGTTATTTTGCTTTCTCCCGTTGGGCAACCGTTGAGAGTGCGACACTCCTCCAGCAGTTCGGGGCCGGCTGCTCGGTGAATGGCTCCGTCCACTCCCCCTCCACCCAAAAGGGTATGATTCGCCGCATTGACAATGGCATCTCCTTCGAAGCGAGTAATATCGCCTACCGTGATTGTTATCTTTCCCATAGTGCTATTTTCGTTTATACCCTGAACGGGCGTGAAGTCGTATTTTATCAAGCAGTCTGTCCCGATCTTGATACCGAAGGCTTATTCCATGTCCTCCATGGATTCGAGCACAAGCGTCGTACCATCCCAAACGGCATAGGAGTTGTAACGAATCCAATCGCCAAGGATCAGGACACGCTTCTCATCGCGCAATGCCATATCGACCAGCAGATGTCGATGGCCGAAAATATAGAAATCCACTTCGGGATGTCGGGCATTATGTTCTTTGGCAAAGCGAATCAGCCATTCGTTTTCTATGTCGAAGTAGTCGTTGCTGTAGGCGTGGGGGATATTGCCGAGTGTCTTTCGCTTCTCTCCGCTGCGTCTGCTTTTCAGTGAAATGCCATAGGCCAAACCGACTGTCCAGCGAGGATGCACGGCTGCATAAAGGAGGCGTGCCAACGGATTGCGGAAGAGGCGGTACATGCAGTCGTACGAACGCTTCACAGACCGATACTCCTCATCTCCATGCGCCAAGCGGAAGAGCTTGCCGGACAACTCCACCGTAATGCCATGCATATGGATATGAGCACCCAGCTCCTTGGTCAAATAATCTGTCAGCCATACGTCGTGATTGCCGGCAAAGAAATGAATCTCCACCCCCTCATCGCTCAATTCGGCTACTTTCCCGAGGAAACGCGTGAAGCCACGAGGCACCACATACCGATACTCGAACCAATAGTCGAACATGTCGCCCATGAAGTAGATGGCCTTGGCCTCATGGCGAATACGCTCCAACCAAGCGGCCAAACGCCTCTCCACTGCCATAGGATCGGCATGATGGCGCGAACCGAGATGGGCATCACTGGTAAAGTAGATCTTCGAACGCATGGGGAAATTCGATTCGGAGCCGAGGTTTTTAGAGGAATCCAAGCTCCAGCATGGCTTCCTCGCTCATCATGTCCTTATTCCATTCGGGTTCGAAGGTCAGGTCTATCTTTACCCCCTTGACGCCTTTCACGCTTTCCACCTTCATGCGAACATCCTCTATGATGAAGTCTGCTGCAGGACAATTCGGTGCCGTCAGTGTCATGGTGACGGTAACGAACCCGTCGGCTCCTGCATCCACATTATATATCAACCCCAGATCGTACACATTGACTGGTATTTCGGGGTCGTATACTGTACGCAGCATACGGACAATGTCCTCTTCTGTCTGCAAAAATTCGTTGTTCATCGCTCAAAAAGACTTCGTTTGTCAAACTGCATACCGGATACCGGCAGCTTTTCTCAGGTCAAGTACCATACAATGGAATTGTCTTTCAATCCAGCATCTCTCTGTATTTCTTGTCTATATCCTTACGAGCAGCATCGGTAGGTTTGAAGCTGTCCGAGTTTTCCATCGCTGCGATAGCCTGCTCATCTTTGGCATCGATCGATTCGGGGATATAGACATTGACATTCACCAGTTGGTCTCCCGTGCCATAGCCGTTTACGCTGGGCAACCCCTTATTGCGCAAACGCAGCATCTTGCCGGGTTGTGTCCCCGCCTCGATGCGGATCTTGGCTCGTCCGTCTATCGTCGGCACTTCCACACTACCTCCTTTTATAGCCAACGGAACGGATATAAGCAGATTGTATATCAGATCGTTGCCATTGCGGATCAGATTCGGATCCGGTTCCTCGGCGATCACGACTATCAAGTCGCCATTCACGCCTCCTCGGGGCGCGGCATTTCCCTTGCCGTTCACGGACATTTGCATTCCTTCGGCTACACCGGCAGGGATGTGGAATGAGATCACCTCTTCGCCGATCTCCACTCCTTCGCCCTTACACTTGGAGCATGGCTTCGTGATGATCTCACCCTCTCCGTGGCAAGTGGGACAGGTGCTCTGGGTCTGCATGGCCCCAAGGAAAGTGTTACTCACACGTGTAACCACGCCGGTCCCATGACAGGTCTGGCAGGTAGTCTTGCCATTGGCTTCTTCCGTGCCATCGCCACGACATTTGCTGCACACTACCTGCTTTTTCACTTTCACTTTCTTCTCCACACCTTTACTTATATCGGCCAAAGAAAGCTTCACTCGTACTCGCAGGTCAGACCCTCTGCGAACACGTCTGCGACTGCTACCGCCCATATCGGAAAATCCGCCGAAACCGCCGAACCCACCGAATAGATCACCGAAGCGACTGAAAATATCCTCCATGGACATACCGCCTCCGCTGAAACCTCCACCGGCAGCTCCGCCCAATCCGGCATGGCCGAACTGGTCGTATCGACTGCGCTTCTCTGGATCGCTCAATACGTCGTAGGCTTCGGCTACCTCTTTGAAGTGCTCTTCGGCCTCCTTGTCACCGGGGTTCTTATCCGGATGGTATTGGATAGCCTTCTTGCGATATGCTTTTTTCAGTTCATCGTCGGTGGCATTCTTCGATACACCGAGGACTTCGTAATAGTCTCTTTTTTCTGCCATGTCTTATCCTTGTTCGTTCTGCTCCGATTCGTTGACGGGGATTCATTCTCCCACCACCACATGAGCGTGACGTATCACTTTGTCGTTGAGCGTATAGCCCGTCTTTACACAGTCTATTACCTTACCTTTCTGCTCGGCCGAAGGTGCCGGGATCATGGCTACGGCATCGCAGAGGTCGGCATCGAATGGCAGGTCTGCGGTTTCTATCTTTTTGACACCCTGCTTCTGCAGATAGTCCATGAACTTGCTGTAGATCAGCTCCACTCCTCCTTTGATGGCAGCAGGCTCCGACATGTCGCCCAGATTGCTGAGGGCGCGCTCGAAGTCGTCGATCACGGGCAGCAGATCCACGAGCACCTTTTCTCCTCCATTGCGGATAAGTTCGCTCTTTTCCTTGAGTGTCCGTTTGCGGTAGTTGTCATACTCTGCCATCAAACGCAGATGGGTGTCGTTAAGAGCAGCCAACTGAGCCGTGAGCTCCTCCACCGGGTCTGCCACCTTGTCGTTCTCTTCGGCTGCGGGGGCACTATCTATATCATTTTCGTGACTGTTTGTCAGTTGTTCGTCTCTTTCGGTATCCTGTTCGGGCTGAGGCGTTCGTTCGCGATTGTTTTTTTGCTTGTTCATTATATTGCTTTCACTTTTTTATTTTATTCATTATCAGCATGTTGATGCAGTCGAAAAGGGCTGTTCGCCTTTTATCGACACAAATGTACACTGTATTAACTACAAAAACCGCTCCACCCTATGGCACCGGCTCTAAATGGACTATCGTGTTGATGTAACATCAGAAAACAAATCCATTGGCCTTTTCTTGCGTCCAACTGATGTTAATTATGTCGAAACATTTGACCGATTCCGAGTATCAACCTTTTCGGTGTACGTCACGTTTTTAAGAAGGACAAAAGAGAAAAATCTTGCGTATAAACCAACCCGTGCGATCTGATTTGGCCGGAACTTTGGGATGGATCGTAATATCGTTTCGCTAAAATAATTGGTACAGACCGCTTATTTTTGTCTCATGATCAAATCTCCCCAACCAATCGATATTCTTTCCCTCTTTCGCCGGCACAATGGTGTGCAGGCTTTGATGAAAGCCCTCGACCGAGAGAAGTACGTAGCTCTCGACGGGCTTTGCGGGTCGTCGGCAGCCCTTATAGTGAAACTGCTACACGAATCCGGTCGCCCTGTCCTTTGCATTGCTTCGGATATGGAAGAAGCCGGCTACCTCTTCTCCGATTTGGAGCAACTCGGAGGAGAGGGTAGTGCACTTTTTTTCCCTTCCTCCTATAAGCGTGCTATCAAATACGGGCATACCGATGCGGCACAACAGGTGCTTCGTGCCGAGGCTTTGGCCGCTCTTTCGATGGAGGGTAGCTGTCCGCTTGTCGTCTCTTATCCCGAAGCCGTGGCCGAACGCGTGGTCGCCGGCGATATACTGGAGAAAGAGATGCACAGCATCCGTCAGGGAGACAGGTTGGATCGGGATTTTCTCAGAGACCTTCTATTGGAATGGGGCTTCGAACGAACCGATTACGTCTATGAGCCGGGGCAATTTGCCGTGCGAGGCAGTTTGCTGGATGTGTTTTCTTTCAGTCGCGAGCTACCGGTACGTATCGACTTCTTCGACGACGAGATAGAAAGCATCCGTCTCTTCGAGGTGGAGAGTCAGCTCTCGGTGGGGACGCTGTCGGAGGTCGTACTGATGCCTGATGTGGCAGGAGATGTTCGTGCCGAGGAGTGTTTGCTCGGTTTATTCCCGAAGAATACGATCATCGTATTGCCGGACAGACCGTTTTTGGAGGATCGTCTGCAAATGGTATTTACCGATGCTCCGCTCTTCGATGACGGCGAAGGATTCGGATCGCTCGAAGCCATGCAGGAGCGGCTCACATCGCCTAAGGAGCTGATGGATAAATTGAATGGTTTCACGACCATTGCCACCGGTAGTGGCAGGAGCGGCAATTACCGTATCGGCTTCAAGACCCAACCGCAGCCTTTGTTCCACAAGAATTTCGATCTGCTCATCGATCAACTGGAGCAATGGCGAGATGCCGGCTACAGATTGCTTTTGGCCACAGCCTCGGATAAGCAATACGAGAGAGTGGAAGAGATCCTTTCCGAGCGTGGAAGCTCTTCGCTCCTTCCGGAAAGAGTATCGCTCACCTTACATGAGGGTTTTTCGGACGAAGCTCTTCGGATCGTTCTGCTTACGGATCACCAGCTTTTCGATCGTTACCACAAATACAATCTCAAAAGCGACAAAGCCCGTTCGGGGAAAGTGACCCTCTCACTGAAGGAGCTGAACCAATTCTCTCAAGGCGACTATATCGTGCATATCGATCACGGTATCGGCCGGTTCGGAGGCCTTATCACGACCGATGTGGGAGGGAAGCGGCAGGAAGTAATCAAACTCATTTACCGAAATAACGATATAATATTCGTCAATCTGCACAGCCTTCATAAGCTGTCCAAATACAAGGGTGGCGACAGCGATGCACAGGTAGAACTGAGTCGCCTCGGCACGGGAGCCTGGCAAAAGCTCAAAGAGAGGACCAAAAAGCGTGTCAAGGATATTGCTCGCGATCTGATCCGGCTCTATGCCCAAAGGAAAGAAGAGCGAGGATTTGCATTCAGTCCGGACAGTTATCTACAGCACGAATTGGAAGCCTCTTTCCTGTACGAAGATACGCCCGATCAGGAGCGTGCCACAGCAGAGGTAAAAGCAGACATGGAAAGCGATCGTCCGATGGATCGGCTTATCTGCGGCGATGTCGGTTTCGGCAAGACGGAGGTGGCTGTTCGTGCCGCATTCAAAGCAGCCACAGACGGCAAACAGGTAGCGATACTGGTGCCGACTACCGTACTGGCCTATCAGCACTATCAGACGTTCAGGGACAGATTGCAAAATTTCCCCGTGCGTATCGAATACATATCCCGCGCCCGTTCGGCCAAGGATATTAAAGCGATTCTGCACGATCTGGCAGAAGGTCGGATCGATATAATTATAGGTACGCACAGGCTCGTGAGCAACGATATCAGATTCCATGACCTCGGCCTCCTTGTGATCGATGAAGAACAGAAATTCGGTGTGGCAGTAAAAGAAAAACTGCGCAAACTACAGGTCAATGTCGATACGCTGACCATGTCTGCCACACCTATCCCCCGTACTTTGCAATTCTCTCTGATGGGAGCACGCGACCTCTCGAATATCAACACCCCACCGCCGAATCGCTATCCCGTTGCCACCGAACTAGCACGATTCAGCCCCGACATTGTTCGGGAAGCTGTCAATTTCGAGATGTCTCGCAACGGGCAGGTCTTTATCGTCCACAACCGAATAGATAATATAGAAGAGATCGCCGGCATAGTACAACGTGAAGTCCCCGATGCACGCGTGGCAGTGGGGCATGGCCGTATGTCGCCCACAGAACTGGAACGGCTTATCCTCGATTTCGTCCATTACGAATATGATGTGTTGGTCGCAACTACAATCATTGAAAACGGTATCGATGTGCCCAATGCCAATACCATTATCATTGACGATGCCCACCGATACGGTCTGAGTGAGTTGCACCAGCTTCGCGGACGTGTGGGACGGAGCAACAGGAAAGCCTTTTGCTATCTTTTGAGTCCGCCGCTCAGTGTCCTGAGCGACGATTCGCGCCGTCGGCTCCAAGCCATAGAGAACTTCAGCGACCTCGGCAGCGGTATTCGCATTGCTCTTCAGGATTTGGATATACGTGGTGCCGGCAATGTACTCGGTGCCGAGCAGAGCGGATTTATTGCCGATTTGGGATATGAGACGTATAGTAAGGTCTTTAATGAAGCCGTTTCCGAACTCAAAGCGGATGAGTTTGCCGATCTTTATGCAGAGAGCCAAGAAGCTATTCCTTCAGCTTCCCGGTTTGTAGTGGAGACAACGGTCGAGAGCGATTTGGAACTTTCCTTCCCCGAAGAATATGTGCCGTTGGATTCGGAACGCATTCTTCTTTATCGGGAGTTGGACAATCTCTCCACAGACGAGGAGCTCGATGCATTCCGGCGCCGTATGCAGGACCGTTTCGGTAAAATTCCGCCGGAGGGAGAGGAGTTGATACGAGTACCTCGGCTGCGACGCCTCGGCCGTTCGCTTGGTATAGAGAAGATCGTATTGCGTGGGGAACAGATGAGTTTCCATCTGGTCGGCAAGGAAGACAGCCCTTACTATCAGAGCGAAGTCTTTGGCATGTTGTTGGAATATATCGCAGCGCACACACGTCGGTGCGAGATTCGTCAGTCCGGAGGAAAGAGGATCGTTCGCTTGCGCGAGGTGCCCGATGTGCTCACCGCTTGTGAACTCTGTACAGCCATTTCCACACAATCGTCAGCGGAAAGGATAGAATTGTAGTCCGACTGCAAACTCAAATCCCCGGTAAGGTACGGTAGCTCTCTTTTTGATGATCGACCAAGTGGATGTTTCCTCCATAAGATGGTAGACTGCCTCGCCAAGCTGATACCCTGCATGAGCTTCTATACCCATGTGATCGGATACCCTGTATGCTACTCCCACTTGGAACGCCGGTTGGAAACTCGAGCGTCGGTGTAACTTCGAAGACATTTCGTCCGGCTTGTCTTGGGCATTGGTAAAGTCTGTACGAAACAGTATTGAGGGCAGGATCTCTGCCCAGACGGATGCTCTCTGCCATGGATGCCATTCTACACCGGCAGAAAGTCCGAGTGAGATCGCCGGAGCTACGAAAACTTTTGCCGGCCTTTCTCGCGTAAGGCCTTTCTGCTTCTCTGTCGAAACGCTGAATTGCAATCCGATTCGTACCCAGCGAGCAAAGCTCGGATTGAAGGTCGTCTTCAGGTTCATGCCGAAAGCGTCGGTACGTTCTACTGTCTTGCCTTCAAAGTCCATCTGCCGGTTGATGTATCTATTCCCGGTAGAAAGAGAAATGACCATGCTCTCCAGAGTTCCTTCTTGTTTCTTGGTCAGCTTGTAGTTGTAGCCCGTAGGATCGCGGAAGATCAGATCGCTGATCCAATAGCCTAATTCTCCGACCAATATCCCTACGGCAGCTCCGCAAAGCACATCGCTGGCCCAATGCCGATTGTTCACGATACGGCTGATCCCCGTAAAGGAGGCTACGGTATAGCCTGCCACGCTATACCAAGGGCTTCGGGAGCCGTATTCGAGATGAAAAAGTGTGGCGCAGGCGAAAGCTGTTGCCGTATGTCCTGACGGGTATGAATTGGCAGCAGTTCCATCCGGACGCAACCGTCCGAACGAATATTTTCCGGCATTGACCATTCCACCCATAAGTGCCATACCCAAGGCATCCGACACAAGCATTTTTCCCCATGATTTGCTGCGTCCCTTATAGCCGAATCCCCTCATCGAAAGCTGTGCCATAAGGGGAACGAGCTGACTGACGTTGTCTATCTTGGTATGAAAGCTCCCGGCACCGGTAAAGCGAAGCTCTCGGATATTGTCATCCACGTTGAAGGTAAGGAGAGAAGCAGCCACAAGAGGCAGGGAATGCCGCAATGTGTTTTTCATCGGTTTTACATGGTAAACACCGATGGCAGGAGGAAACATTTTGGCCGAATCGGATATACAAGTCGTATCTGCCATGTTGTTGCATGGAGACGATGCTTGCAGATGGAGCGGGAGAGCAAATAAGAGAACAAGCAGGAGTAAAAAGCTTTCTCGATTCATATTGCCTCCGGAATTAAGGTATGGAGCATTTGTGCGGATATTATTTGCACAACAGGCCTTATCATTCCCCTTTTTTCGGAAGGGCTGTACTGTTCTTCTTAAAAACTTTCGAGCAGTAGCGGCAGAATGGTGCTATGCCACAGTCTGCACATTTGGGCTTGCGAGCCAGACAAACGTACCGTCCATGCAGGATCAGCCAGTGATGAGCTTTCGGTATCAGCACATCCGGGATATAGCGAACCAGCTCTCGCTCCGTCTCTAACGGAGACTTCGAACCGGTGGTCAGGCCTATCCTTTCGGATACTCTGAATACGTGCGTATCTACGGCCATGGCCGGTTTGCCGTAGACGACGGAGGCTATCACGTTGGCTGTCTTACGGCCTACGCCGGGCAGTTTGGTTAGTTCTGACACCTCGTCCGGTACCACTCCTCCAAAATCAGAGCAAAGCATCTGCGCCATCCCGACCAGATGTTTCGCTTTGCTGTTCGGATAGCTGATACTTCCTATATAAGACAACAAATCCTCCACCGTGCTCCCGGCCATATCCTTTGCTGTCGGATAGGCAGAAAAGAGAGCCGGTGTCACCATATTGACGCGCTTGTCGGTACATTGTGCCGAGAGAATAACGGCCACCAGCAACTGGAAAGGATCCCGGTACCGCAGCTCCGTTTCGGCCACCGGCATATTCTCGGCAAACCAATCGATAACGGCTTTGTATCGCTCTTCCTTGCGCATTCGATACTGATCAGAGGGTTAGTGCACGCTCTTGAACTGTTCCAAGAAGTTGAGGTCGTTCTCCGAGAAGAAGCGAAGGTCTTTGACTCGGTACTTAAGATTGGTGATACGTTCGATACCCATACCGAGCGCATAGCCGCTGTATTTCTTGCTGTCTATGCCGCAGTTGTCCAATACGTTGGGATCCACCATGCCGCATCCGAGTATTTCCACCCATCCCGTATGCTTGCAGAAGTTGCAACCTTTACCCCCACATATATTGCAGGAGATGTCCATCTCGGCAGACGGTTCGGTAAAGGGGAAATAAGAAGGGCGAAGGCGTATTTTGGTTTCGGCTCCGAACATTTCCTGTGCGAAGTAAAGAAGCACCTGCCGCAAATCGGCGAAAGAAACATCCTTGTCCACATACAGTGCTTCCACCTGATGAAAGAAGCAATGCGCCCGATAGGAGATAGCTTCGTTTCGGTAGGTACGCCCGGGGCAAATGACACGAATCGGCGGTTGTGTCTTTTCCATCACCCGGCTTTGGACACTGGACGTATGCGTGCGAAGGATGACATCGGGGCGATGCTCGATGAAGAATGTGTCCTGCATATCACGAGCAGGATGGTCTTCGGCGAAATTCATCGAAGAGAATACATGCCAATCGTCCTCTATCTCCGGCCCGTCGGCAATACTGAAGCCGAGGCGGGCAAAGATCTCGCAGATCTCCTGCTTCACCAGAGAGATCGGATGGCGTGTTCCGAGTCTCGTCGGGTATGATGTTCGTGTCAGGTCGGTTTCTGCCGAAGCTTGTGCAGAGCCTGCCTGTGCCCGCTCGCGAAGGGAGTTGATATGCTCCTGAGCCTTGTTTTTCAGCTCATTGAGCATTTGTCCGATTTGCTTTTTCTCTTCGGACGGTACCAGCCGGAAGTCATCGAACAGACGGGCTATTTCGCCCTTTTTGCTGAGATACTTGATTCGCAGAGCTTCGGCTTCCTCCACGGTGGCAGCCACACACTGACCGATTTCCTGTAGGAGTTGATTGATTCTTTCTTTCATATCGTTGTCGATAGAAGTGCTGTTTTTATAGGAAAAACAAAGGTATAGGATTTTCCATTACCTTAGTTCCGATAATTTACAGACGAGAAATTCGATTCTCTTCACTAATACCGAGTAGAAAATGAGAAGTAAAATCTTTTTCTCCCTCTTGATGGCTATCGTTTTCTCGAGTGGGGGATGCAGAACGAATCAGACCAACAGTCCCACAGAAATGACGCAGACTCATAACCAGAAGCCCCAAAACGATTTCCCGAAACCTATCCTCATCGGAGGAGAGGAGGGCAACGGCCACGATGGAGTAGCACCCATGACGCCGGCTATGGCATTGGCTCCGATCATCATCTACAAGACGCGAGGCGACTATCGCAATCTCGTGCCTATCACCCTCTCGGCTGACAAAAAGTATGTGGTGGCACGTCCTGCCCCTTCCGATCTTCGTCGTGGCGATGGTTTCTGCACTCCGGTGGAGCTGGCCGACGGCTATCTCCTCGACCGCCGTGGCATCGGGCCTACCACAGCTTTCGTCGAATACACCTATGAGCAGTACTTCGCCATCAAAGGCATTCCCTCCCAAAGCGACCTTTTGCAGAGGATCGTCGATGCAGATCCCTTCACGGAGCTGTACCGCTGCGACCGTAGCCGCTGCAACCCGAACGACATTAAATCCATGAACGCCTACATCAAAGCAGGCAAACCCGGAGCCGTATCGCTCAAATAAAGAAGTCTGCGAGATTTTTTCTTCCGTTTCTTTCAAGAAGTTTCACAGTTAAGAAACTTTATTTTCACAGTCGAGAAACTTTAGTTTCACTACTACGAAACTTTAGTTTCATGGCTGTGAAACTATCTATTGCTGTCCGGGAAAATTTGGACGGTTAGGAAATTCGAGATAAAATTTCCTTTTCTTAGCCATTACTGTTCTATCAAGAGTCATTACGAAGGGGAAAACAGCCTAACCACATATAAATGGCAGTAAAGCAGACTCCATTATTACAGTATATTTTGAAGAATCTTCATTTTTTTACCGACAGCAATAGAAACTATCCTTGGCCGACTACAGACGAGAAGGATTAGGAGAAAGGATGCATTTGTTCCTCCTCATTCGAGGCATTAGCGGAGGAGATGGGCGAGAGAAGAAACAGTGGGGAAGTGGTAGAGATGCACGGGGACGGTCTGTAGCAAGTGGAGCCGGCTTTGCATTTCGGACAGCGTGACACTTTGTGTATCGGCAGGGAGGTGAGGCGACAGATCAGCCGGACAAAGCAAGAGACTCCCCGACAGAAAAACAACGGCCTCGGATTCGTGAGAAAAAGAGCTTAGCTCCCAGCATCCGGATGTAGTATCCAACCGGAGAAGAGGGTAAGAGAAGCTCGTCTCGCCGATAATCAGGCGATGGGCGGCAAATGATGGCAGGCGTGTGTGTGTGCTATCCATCGTCTTAAGCCTTGCCCCAGTTTTCCCGGTCGAGATTGCGGTAGCCGATGGCTTCTGCGATGTGTTCGCCACCCACATCTTCGCTGCCGGCCAGGTCGGCAATGGTGCGTGCCACCTTCAAGATACGACCATAGGCACGTGCAGAGAGGTCGAAGCGTTCCATAGCCGTCCTCAATCGTTGAAGTCCCTTTTCGTCGGGCAGTGCATAGCGGTTCATCAATTTGTCGTCCATCTGGGCATTGCAATGGACACCGGAGTGGTCGGCAAATCGTTTGCTTTGGATTTCGCGTGCTGCAACCACTCGCTGGCGGATTTTCTCGCTGCTTTCGGCCGGCCGGCTATCGGATATTTTCTCAAAAGGAACAGGCGTAATCTCTACCTGTATATCGATCCTGTCCAGAAGAGGCCCCGATATGCGGCTGAGATATTTTTCCACCTGTCCGGGCGCGCAGGTGCAAGGGCGTGTGGGATGGTTGTAGTAGCCGCAAGGACAGGGATTCATGGCAGCCACGAGCATGAATCCGGCAGGATAATCCACCGTCATTCTGGCTCTCGAAACGGTGATCTGCCGATCTTCCAAAGGCTGCCGCATCACCTCGAGAACGGAGCGGTTGAACTCGGCCAGCTCGTCCAAAAAGAGCACGCCATTGTGCGCCAGACTGATCTCTCCGGGCTGTGGATAAGTGCCGCCACCCACGAGTGCCGCGGAAGAGATGGAATGGTGGGGCGAGCGGAAAGGGCGTTGGGTCAGGAGCATCGAATTGACTCCCAGCTTACCGGCCACGGAGTATATCTTGGTCGTTTCGAGCGATTCGCTAAGTGTAAACGGAGGAAGAATTCCGGGCATTCGCTTAGCCATCATGGATTTCCCACTGCCGGGACTCCCGACCATGATCAGATTGTGTCCGCCTGCGGCCGCCACTTCAAGGGCGCGCTTGACCTTCTCCTGCCCCTTCACCTCCGAAAAGTCGAAAGATACCTGCTGCTGATGGTCGAAAAATTCCCTGCGCGTATCGACTATAGTGGGCTGTAGCTGATCGCCCCCATTGAAATGGCTGATCACTTCTGCAATATGCTTCACGCCATAGACATTGAGGTTGTTCACGACGGCTGCTTCACGTGCATTTTCCGCAGGGAGGATCAGCCCGTCGAACCCTTCGGCACGTGCTTGGATAGCAATGGGCAAGGCTCCTTTGATCGGACGGAGCGATCCATCCAACGAAAGCTCGCCCATAATCATATAGCGCGGCAGAGAGTCTGCTCCGATAATGCCATCTGCAGCCATGAGTGCAATGGCAAGGGGCAGGTCGTAGGCAGTACCTTCTTTTTTGATGTCTGCCGGACTGAGATTGATCGTAATGCTCTTTTGGGGAAAGGTGATATTCAGACAGTCGTATGTGGAGCGAATCCTATCCAGACTCTCACGGACTGCTGCATCGGGGAGTCCTACCATACTGAGATAGCAACCTCGGGTGATATTGACTTCGACGGTAACGGTAAGGGCGTCTATGCTGTGCAGAGCAGCGGCAAAGGTCTTTACTAACATAATAAAGAAACAGGGTGCGAAGGGACTATTGGAGACTGTAGCCTGCATGGCGGCTACGGATATTTCCGGCTGTGTCGATGTGGATAGTATATGGAAGACTGTCTATGCCATATCGCTTGAGAAGTGTCGATACCTGTCCGATACTATCCGATGCCACACGTCCGGGCAAAGCCAACTTCCTGATGAGTTTACGGAGAGATGAGTCCGGTGCAAAGAGCGAGAGAGTAAGGGTTTCCGGCTTTGTCTTTCCTTCTTTATCTCTCCATACTTTCAATGATGTAGCGGTAGTGGAGTCAGGCTTGTTCGTGAAGAGCAAAAGCACATCTTGTCCCCTATACCAGGAAAGAGTGAAAGATCGCTGATCAATATCCTTGACAAGGAAGTCCGGAGCCAAACGGCCGACTGCGTACGACTTATTCCGGCTAAGGATGGAATCAAGAGACGGGGGAAGCCGGTGCATCGAGATACCGGAGCGGCGAATGAGGTCTATGTCGAAAAGGTCGTATTCCTCCGCTAATCTGTTTATACCGGTGGCATCGGGATGGGAAAGATAGAAGTCAAGGGCTTTGAGCCGCAAGTCTCTGAAGGCTTTTGCTTTGGAGGGGAAGTCGGTGGTTCGGAGATGATCCTGATAGCGATGGATCTCTTCCTCTGCAGTTTGCATGAACTCGTTCAGTGTGGCATGTGTACTTCCTCCTTTTATTTTAGGCAGGAGGGGTTGGTCGGCATCGAGAGTGATTTTAATATCTTCTCCCTTTTCAGGATAGAGCCGGAGCACGTTATTGCCCTCGTTGAAATATAATAGAATGCGACTAACATCGCCTTTGATTTCGTGTCGAATCTGTGCCTTGGGCGGAGTAACGTGTATCTCTTCTGTGCGAAAGGAGCCTTCCCCTTCAATTCGCAGAGCCAGAACCGAATCGCCTCGGCTGAGATTGGAGAGATTCAGTTTGAGGTGGCAAACATCAGATGCTCTACTGCATGAGAGAGAAAGGAACAGGACAAAACCTGCTACTATATAATATAGTATGTTGGATGGCTTGGACATTGGGAAGGAGTATTTCATGATTCCGTAGGAAGTCGGAGCAGGTATTCCTCTATAGCTTCCGGATAGTGTGCATATTCCAAAGCGTGGATCCTTTCGGCCAGCGTATCCGGAGTATCTTCCGGAAGGACCGGACAGATAGCTTGACGGAGGATTTTGCCGTGATCGTAATGTCCATCGACAAGATGAATGGTGATGCCGCTTTCTTTTTCCCTTGCAGCAAGGACGGCCTCGTGTACGTGGTGTCCGTACATTCCCTTTCCGCCGAACTTGGGCAATAATGCAGGATGGATATTGACGATCCTATCGGGGAAGGATTCCAAGTAAGGTGCGGTTATATAGCACATATAGCCGGCCAGCACGATCAGGTCTATCCCTAATTCTTTCAAGAGGGCAATGGGCTTCGATCCTTCGAGCATCTCTTGGGTAGTAAACGAATAAGCCGGTATTTTCAGCCGATGGGCACGTGCCATAACTCCTGCATCGGAGTGGTTGCTGAGGATCACAGCCAAGCTTGCCGAACCTCTTTGGGCAAAGAAATGACACAGATTTTCTGCATTTGAGCCATTACCGGAAGCTAAAACCGCTACTTTTCTCATTTTATTTACTATTTTTGCTGCACACAAAGAGTGTGATTGTGCAGATTTTCTGGTGCTGATAATGGACTAACACGGTATTTTCTGTGCTAAATCCGCTAAACAGCGCTAAATGAAGCACAAATATAAGTAAGAAGATTATTAGTAATAACCATTTTAAAGAACAAGACTATGTCTGAAGTAGAAAAAAAAGTGATCGACCTCGTAGTTGACAAATTGAATGTAGAAGCTTCTGAAGTAACGCGTGAAGCCAGTTTCTCAAATGACCTCGGAGCAGACTCTCTTGATACAGTTGAGTTGATGATGAATTTCGAAAAGGAATTCAACATGTCTATCCCTGACGACCAAGCACAGGAGATCAAGACTGTCGGCGACGCTATCGACTATATCGAAAAAAACCTGAAGTAAAATACTCCGATGGAACTGAAAAGAGTAGTAGTAACAGGGTTAGGAGCCATTACTCCGCTTGGCAACTCTGCTCCCGAAACGTGGGAAAGCTTAGTGGCAGGCAAGAGTGGAGCCGGACCTATCACGCTCTTTGATGCCTCCAAGTTCAAAACGCAGTTCGCCTGCGAAGTGAAGGGTTTTGACCCTTTGCAACATTTTGACCGCAAGGAGGTGCGTAAGTTAGACCGCTACGCGCAACTTGCACAAGTAGCGGCCGATGAGAGTGTAAAAGACTCCGGCCTCGATTTGGACCAATTGGACAAGAATCGTGTGGGAGTGATCGTTTCTGCCGGAATCGGTGGTCTGACGACTTTTGAAAGTGAAGTGCGCGACTATAATCCGGAGAACGGGCCTCGTTTCAATCCGTTTTTCATCCCCAAGATGATCTCCGATATTGCAGCCGGCCAGATCTCGATCAAATACGGCTTCCATGGTCCTAACTATTCCATCGCATCCGCATGCGCTTCCTCTACCAATGCTCTGATCGATGCTTGCCATCTGATCCGCTTAGGCAAAGCCAATGTAATCATTGCAGGAGGCTCTGAGGCGTCGATTTGCGCTGCCGGAGTGGGAGGTTTCAATGCAATGAATGCTCTCTCCACTCGCAACGATGCTCCACAAGAGGCCAGCCGCCCCTTCAGTGCCAGTCGTGACGGGTTTGTAATGGGTGAAGGAGCAGCATGTATAGTTCTCGAAGAACTGGAACATGCTCTTAAACGCGGTGCCCGCATCTATGCCGAATTGGTGGGAACAGGTCTTTCAGCCGATGCATATCACCTGACGGCAAGTCATCCTGACGGGTTGGGAGCCAAGCTGGTTATGACAAACGCTATCGAAGATGCTGGATTGAAGCCGGAGGATATTGACTACGTCAATGTACACGGTACTTCTACTCCTGTTGGGGACATTTCAGAGGCGAAAGCTATCAAGGATGTCTTCGGAGAACATGCTTATAAGCTGAACATCAGTTCTACCAAGAGTATGACAGGACATCTTCTCGGAGCTGCCGGAGCTGTAGAAGCTATGGTGTGCGTTAAGTCTGTCCACGAGGATATCGTTCCGCCTACGATCAACCATCAGGACGACGATCGCGATCCGGAAATCGATTATAACCTGAACTTTACATTCAACGAAGCACAAAAGCGTCAGGTACGTGTAGCCCTGTCCAATACTTTTGGATTCGGAGGACATAATGCCAGCGTTGTATTCAAGAAGTTCGAGAAATAACTGATTGATAGATGACTGCAATGTTGTCTTTGAGTTCATACCTATCAAGACTCCCTTGGCGAAAGCCGAGGGGGTCTTTTGTTTTGCTTTCGGATATTCTTGGCTTCAAACCAAGTCGGATTGCTTTTTATGAGCTGGCTTTTCGGCATAGTTCGTGCAGTCTGGTCGATGACGAAGGCTACCGACTGAATAACGAACGCTTAGAATTTTTGGGAGACTCCGTTCTTGCCACTGCTATCAGCGGTTATTTATATCGCCAACATCCTCACTGGGATGAAGGGGATATGAGTCAGCGTCGCAGCGCGATTGTCAAAAGACAGATCAACAATGTAGTGGCAAAAAAGCTCAGATTGGATCGTTTTCTGATTGTCCGTGGCGAAATATCTCAGATGAGTTCTGATATTATGGGCAATACACTGGAAGCCCTTATCGGAGCAATCTATCTGGACAAAGGATACCAAGCAGCGGAAAAGTTTGTCCTTACACGCTTCATTCCCGTCTTTCATGAATTGGAAGACAGCCTGACGGATACTACTACGAATTACAAATCCCTTCTACTTGAATGGGCACAGAAGCACCACTTGAATCTGGAATTTCGTCTTATTTCCGAGCCTAAGCGTGCTCACGGACATTTCAATTACGCTGTGTTTGTGGATGGCCATCGTATCGGTAGCGGAATCGGCATGAATAAGAAAGAAGCTCATCAGAATGCTGCACATGATGCCCTGGAAAAGTTGAAGCGTGCGCGCGATTACCGACAAAAAAAGAAATCGTCATCATCTTCGGAGCCGGAATAAAGACTCGTACTCTGCACACAATAACTTGTGCTGCATTTTCTTATTGTATTTTCAGAAAAAGAAGCAACCCCAACGACACTCCACTTTGTGTCGTTGGGGTTGTTGCTTTAGAAGTAAGTGATCAGATTATTTCTTAGCTGCTTTGTTGAGCTTGCGCTTTTGGATCTCGTAGGCAAGGGGTGTAGCAACAAAGAGCGTAGAGTATGTACCGATAACGATACCGAGCAGGATCGAGAACGTGAAACTACGCATCGTAGCACCTCCAAAGATGAAGATTACCAACATAACGATAAACGTAGTCAAAGACGTATTTAATGTTCGACCCAATGTTGAATTAAGGGCATCGTTGATCACCTGATAGCGATCTCTGTTGGGGTACAATTTCATCGTCTCACGGATACGGTCAAATACAACCACGGTGTCATTGAGCGAGTAACCGATGATAGCCAGAATAGCAGCGATGAAGTTCTGATCGATCTCCATGGTGAAGGGCAGAATCTTCCACAGCAACGCATACAGAGCAATAATGCAGAATGTAGTAGCGGCCACAGATACGAATACCCCGGCAGAGAAGGAAATGTCACGGAAGCGAATCAGAATATAAATGGCCATGAAGATCATCGATAACAGCACAGCCCAAATAGCACCTCTCGTGATGTCACTCGACATACTGGGACTTACTTTCTGAGAGCTAATGATATTGTCCAAGAACTGATCAGCAGTAGGCTGCTGGGTGTAGAAACCTTTCAGGCTCTGATACAATTTGTCAGTAATCTCTGCTTCAGTTTCTTCGCTTTCCTCCTGGATCTTATAGTTCGTAGATATACGCACCTCTGTCCCTTCAGTACCGATGGAGGTAACCAATACCTTTTCCTGCAGGGGAGAAGACAAGGCCGAACGAACGGCTTCGGAAGATACTGGCTGGTCGAATTTAACTACGTAGTTACGTCCTCCGGAGAATTCAATACCCCTATTGAGACCGATTGTAAATGAAGCTATAAGTCCCAAAACGATGATAATCACCGGAATGATAAAGCCGGTCTTGCGCTTACCCAAGATGTTGTATGAGGGATTGACAAGGAGATTGCGAGTAATGCTCGTAGTGAATGTAATCTTATCCAAACGACCTTTTTTCGCCAGTTTCTCAAAAACGATACGAGTCAAGAAGACAGCCGTAATGAAAGAAGCGATAAGACCGATAATCAACGTAGTGGCAAAACCGCGAATCGGCCCCGTCCCGTAGAGGAATAGGATGATACCGGTAATAATAGTCGTAACGTTCGAGTCGAAGATGGCAGAGAAAGCGTTGCCATAACCATCCGTAACGGCACGAATCGGAGTCTTACCGGCACGAAGCTCTTCTTTGATACGCTCGAAGATAAGTACGTTGGCATCCACAGCCATACCCAGCGTCAGCACCAAACCTGCGATACCCGAGAGGGTCAGCACGGCATGGAAAGAAGCCAATACGCCCAATGTGAAGAAGCTGTTTACAATCAATGCTCCGTTTGCGATAAGACCCGGCAAGAAACCGTAAGCCAGACACATGTAACACATCAGGATAACCAAAGCGAGCAGGAACGACAAGAATCCGGCTTTAATGGACTCGGCACCCAGCGTAGGACCAATCACGTTTTCCTGTTCGATGCTTACCGTAGCATCCATTTTACCGGAGTTGAGTACGTTGGCAAGGTCACCGGCCTCCTCCACGGTGAAGTGCCCGGAGATCTGAGAGCGACCGCCCGTGATCTCATCATTCACGTTCGGAGCAGAATAAACCACACCATCCAAAACGATAGCGATTGCCCGTCCCACGTTATCCTTTGTGATACGCGCCCATTTACGAGCACCTTCTTCATTCATCGTCATCGAAACGATCGGTTCGGAACGACCGAAGTCATTTTGGATATCACTCTTGGCGGAAGTCACTACATCACCTCCCAAATCAGGATCTCCCGTACGATTGGTACGAATAGCATAGAGTTCGTAGAGGTCGGTCTCCTTTTTGGTTTCGGGGTCTTCGATTGCTTTAGCACCCCAGAGGAAAAGCACATCTTCACGTGTAACCTTCAGATCGTGAGCTTGCTGGAGCATTTCAGAGATCTGAGCCATATTAGCACGACGAGCCACACCCACTACTGCACCGCCACGATTCACGGGAGTAAGCAGAGAGAAGAGTGCGTCTTTACGAGTAGCATCCTTGGCCTCTTCTTGTGCTACAGTAGCAGAATCAGCTACAGCTTGTACAGCAGTAGAATCGGCTGTTGCAGCTACAGAGTCAGTAGTTGCAGGCTCTGTTTCCGGGGTAGCATCCGTGTTGTTCATAGCCAATTCGCTCAGACGATCATTGGCAGCGATCAAGTCTCCGCTGACCTCTTCGAATTTGTATGTACGCCAGAACTGTAGGTTGGCACTGCGTTGCAAAAGGGTACGAACACGCTCAGGGTCTTTCACTCCGGGGAGTTCGACAAGGATACGCCCTTGCCCTTCCAATCGCTGCAAATTAGGTGCAACCACACCGAAAGCATCGATACGAGCACGGAGCACATTGAACGAAGCTTCTACAGCACTATTATATTTTTCTTTGAGCAGACGCACTACGTCTGCATCCGTAGACTTTGCGGTAATCTGGTCGCGAAGGTCACCCGAACCGAAGATAACGGCCAAGCGACCGTTGGGATCGAGCTTGCGATATTCCTTCACGAAAATATCGATGAAGTCGGATTGCTCCGTGCTCTTGGCAGCATTCTCCAGAGCTTTGTTGAAGTTGGGATCCAAACTTTTGTTAGAGAGGTTACGAAGCAGATCGCTTGCGTTAAGTTTCAAGATAACGTTCATACCCCCCTTTAAGTCAAGGCCAAGACCGATTTGCTGGGCTTGAGCTTCTTTCAGCGTGTAGCCGAACCAGACCTTCTCATTCGACATGGAATCAAGATAGGCCATTCCGGCAACATCGCCCATCGCCTTAGCCTTCTTTTCGTAACGGTTCGTAACGAAAGAGAATGACAGGTAAAACGCACAGATGATGGCCAGAGCCGATGTGATAACAATCACAAATCCTTTGTTTTGCATTTTGTCTGTTACTTATTTATTGTTAGATTTTTTTCATCTATACAGGCATATTCATAGGGCGCAAAGTTACGTTTTTTTTTACACCATCTCTCACTTTATATATAGAAAATAGTCGATCATTCGGGTCATCGGCAGCAAAAACAGTGGGACTTTGCCTCGGTACAGCAAATGATTGGGTGGCTCTATAACCAAGAACCACAGCAAGGATACTGCAGCCTACCCACTTCCGAGCTGCTTTCAGAGCGATTTTTCGAAAGCGATATATGGCAAAGGCTTCTGCTTCATATGGAAAGAGCAAACCTGCCGGTAGCCAAGGCGACGGAAAAGGCTCTGCGCAGCCGTATTGGGGCTATACGTATCTATGTGTATGCAAGTGCCCCCTTGTTCGCGAGCTATCGTCTCGGCAGAGGAAAGCATGGCAGCGGCATACCCCTTGCGGAGCAGAGAGGAATGAACACCCAGGCGGTGTATCGTATAGGCTTTCCCTTCGGTCTGCCATGGCAACGAGCCGTATTCGGCCGGCATCTGATCATTCACAGCCATCACCCCCAAAGGAGTGCTCGCTATATCCAACAGGAAGGCTTCTCCTCGGGCTATATCCTCTTGAGCTTCGGCCTCGCCCGGATATGCTCCCTGCCACTGTGGATTGTCGGAAGCAAGCATCGTGTGCCGGGCATCCTCCCATAGGGCAAGAATGCTGTCGTAATCGGATGGAAGAGCCCGACGGATCCGGTAATGATCAGTCGAGAGACAATATCCTGTCTGCTTGCTGTCCAATGCTTTCTCTGTCATGTGAAATCAATAAGATGGTTGCACCGTCTTTGTGCCTTTGGGATACAGTCTGTTGCACGAGTGCTTCAGCCGATTCGTCCAAATAGCTGTTCGGTTCATCGAGTACGAGGAGTTCGGGACAGCTTACGATAGCTCTGGCCAAAAGGACACGCTGTAGCTGTCCGCCGCTCAAATCCGATATGGGGCGTTTGAGCAGATCGGTTATCCGGAGATCGGAGGCAGCACCGGCCAGAAGTTCTTTGTGCGAACCTCGATTACCCTCCCCAAGCAAACCGGATCGAATGACCTCCTCCACGCGAATAGGAAAAGCTCTGTCGATACGATTGAGCTGAGGCAGATAACCGATCGAGGGCCTTGCACACGGCATTCCCTCCCGATTGTAGAACGTAAGACTCCCCGATCGCAGTGGCAGCAGGCCGATTATTGCCTTTACGAGGGTGGACTTTCCCCCACCATTGCGTCCTACGATACCGAGAAATTCGCCACGAACGATATCGAGCGAATAGTCCTTGAATACATTTTTCGGTCCATAGCCGAACGAGGCCGACTTCAGGCTGAGCAATAAGCTACCGTTCATGAGCCAAAGCGCGAGCAATATGTAAAATTTCCTCCTCCCACGAGCTGCGCAGAGGATTGATCCTTACCGGACGAGCACCGATCTCGCGTGCGATGTCCTCCGCCTGACGCGTTTCAAATTCGGGTTGGATAAATACGATTCTGACACCATCGGCACGTGCCTGATCGATCACACGACGAAGGTGGGCAGCTGTAGGCTCTTTCCCGTCTTCCTCAATGACGATCTGCCGCAGGCCGAACTCTTGGGCGAAATAGCTGAGCGATGGGTGATATATGACGAAGGCTTTGTCTGCTTTGCCATTGGCAAACATGGTATCGACGAGTCTCTTCACGCTGTCGATACGTCCGTTGAGACGGTCGTGCCCTTTGTCCCATTTGTCTTTCTCGTTCGGATAAAGCTCCACAAGCGCGTCGTATGCAGCACGACTGAGTGCCTTTGCCCCTACCACACTGCTCCAATAGTGCGGATCATGGGCATGCAGGTCTGTATGAGAATGATCTGTGCAGGAGCCGTGGAGATCTGCACTTCCGGCATCCGCCAAGGCTTTGCCCATTTCGAAAAGAGGGAGCTTAGGGTTATTGTCCCGAATGGCAGCGAGATTTCTTTGCTCGAACCCCAGTCCTCCTATATAGAAGTAGGCATCTGCTTCGGACAAACGCTTCATCACGGTAGGCGAAGGGTCGTATTCCTCCGGATTGCTGCCGGCCGGCACCAATGCCACCACCTGCACCGACTTATCCGCAATGGACTCGATGAAGTATTTCTGTGGCTCGATGGTCACAGCCAGCGTACGATCGGAGCTTGAAGCAGTACCCCCTCCACAAGCCGGCAAAGCAGTAGCGGCGAGGATGAAGGCCGGGAAAATCGTGAAAAAAGAGGTAGCTCCCCGACTCCAAAAGTTCGAGGATACATATCGTGAAAGTATCGTTTTGATCATAGATTGCAAATCTACCAAAAAGAAAGGCTGTGTCCTAAGGTTTCACCCTTATTCGACACAGCCCGTAGACAACTTTTTTATTCAGGCAAATGCTCTTTGAGGCACTCTGCGAGAATTAGCGACGGATACCGAGTTCCTTGATGATGGCACGGTAACGCTCGATATCTACCTTGATCAAGTAGTCGAGCATACGACGACGCTTACCTACCAGCATCTTCAAAGAACGTTCCGTGGCAAAGTCTTTCTTGTTCTGACGCAAGTGCTCAGTCAAATGCGCGATGCGAAATGTGAATAAAGCGATTTGACTTTCGGGGCTACCCGTGTCCTTCACTGACTTGCCATACTTCTCGAAGAGTTCTGCTTTTTTAGCTGAATCCAAATACATTTTCTTCCGTTTTTTAACGTGTTAAACAATAACTACTTCCGCTACTACGGTCGTAGATCTGGCCGCAAAGATAATATAATTCCCTATACCACAGCGCGAATCTGTTTCTTCGCTCTTGTTATAACGATGCCGTTGGACGTACGGATCTACATTGGGCCAAGCATTCAAGGAAAGGAGAACTCGCCCTTCTTTGCATTTTTGGGCCCAAAAACAAGCCAAGAAAGCAGAGATTCTATTTACTTTTGTGCACTCTTTGAACGAAAATACAGCTTATGAAAAAGTTATTCTCTCTGAGTGCGGTCATCGTACTCTTAATTTCCTTGCATTCTTGCGCGCCTCGCATCATCACCGAGCTGAACAAACAGTACCCTCCTTTGCCCGAGGGAACACCTATTGCGGTCTACGAACTCGAAAACGGTAAGCGTCCCCCTTCGGAGGCTGAGCTGGTAGGGAAAGTGAGGATCGCCGAATCCGGTCTATCCCGGAGTCTCTCCTACTCGGAGGCCGTGCAGATTGCTCGCGAAGAAACCAGAAAAAGCGGTGCCAATATCCTGTACGTGATCAATCACCAACGACCCTCTATCTTCGGTAGCTCCATGCATCAGATAGGCGGGCTTATGCTCTTGTCAGATTCTGTCGTGAGGAACGAGGGAGAAGGTTATCCCGACTCGCCCCTGTACGATTCGGGTCAAAGGGGGAAAATCGGCTCTCGGATCAAGGCACCCGTACACGACCTTTCATTCCATTTCGGCCCCTCTACCATCACGAATCGGACAAAAGGGCTGTCTTATTCGGAGCAGCAGCTGGAGAAAAAGCTAAGCAACGGACTTTCGTTCGTACTCCAATATAAATGTCACCCGAAAGGGAACCTCTACGGATTCGGTCTGATCGCCTCTCGATATGAAGCCGACATCACTAAGAAAATCGAATACCAGGGTATCGGATTCGCCAATCGATTGGACTATATCGCTCCCTTATTCAGCATGAGTACTGCTCTTTCGGAGCGGTGGTTGCTTGGGATAAGTTTCGGCTTAGGTTATTTGGGCTTCAAACAAACGCTGACCGACATATCCGACCCGAAGAGGGAAGGTTACTTCTCCGGCAGCACAGTCGGAGCAAATACGGCACTCAACATAGGATACAAGCTGAACAAACATTTAGGCATCGGGGGAGAGATCATGATGGTCGGTGGCGTTTTCCATCCGGATAACATAAAGACGACGAACATATCAGCACCCAAACCAAAAGAAAAGATGGGAGCCAATCGGTTCGACTTCACTATCGGTTTGCACGTTTACCTGTAGATCGGGATCTATCCGCAGTCGGCTGTGTACGGAAAAAATCGCCGCACACAGCCGATTGCCGTCTTACAGTGTCACCTCTTTATAGACCTTCATGAATCACACGCTCGGACAGGACGGACACGACACGTCGTGTCAATGATTCGCCATCACCCCTTTGGAGCAATACCCGTACTCACTCATTCGAAAACACGAACCCAAAACGCTAAAATTGCGGTCTGTGTTTTTCCCAAAAGTGGCACCGGAATTTTTTCGTTGTGGCGCGTAATTTTTTCACTTCCCACGCCAAAAGCAAAAAGTTTTCGCGCCATGTTTTCAGCGACCACAAGCGCAAAAATTTTGGCACGCAAACTGATCGGGTACGGGATATCGTGTATCCGATCCTTCAATGCGAGTTCTCAATCAGTGAGATCATCGCATTTGTCAGTATCAGCCTTTCAAGCATTTATCCTTGCTAAGAGACCTCTCCGAAGCAGCAATCATGAGTAGATATTCGAGAAGGCTGATTTTCCTCAGACCTTTAGCCCTCAAGATCCCTTCCTCCGAATCAATTATTCATGTGCGAACCGTCCCCTCTCACAAATAATCTCTACCTTTGAGGAAAACAAGAAAAACCACAAGCTATTTCGCTAATCTTATAAAATAAACAAGCAATGAACAAAGAACAATTGCAGCAGATGCGTCAGGCTCCCGGCTTTGTAGGAGCATTGGATCAGAGTGGTGGCTCGACCCCTAAAGCTCTGAAGGCATACGGTATCCAACCCGATGCATATCAGTCCGAAGAGGAGATGTTCGATCTCATTCACCAAATGCGTACTCGGATGATTACTTCTCCGGCTTTCGCTACGGGCAAGATCATCGGTGTGATTCTCTTCGAACGTACCATGCGCGGCAAGATCGAAGGAATGCCTACGGCAGACTTCCTTTGGGAGAAAAGACACATCGTCCCCTTCCTGAAAGTGGACAAAGGGCTTCAGGACGAAGCCAACGGCGTACAGCTGATGAAGCCGTTCCCCGAACTCGGCAAGCTCTGTGAAGAAGCTGTCGGATACCACGTTTTCGGCACCAAGATGCGCAGTGTGATCAAGCAGGCCAACGAGCAGGGCATTCGCGACATCGTAGAGCAGCAATTCCAATGGGGAAAAGAGATTCTTTCTCATGGCTTAGTGCCTATCCTCGAACCGGAGGTAGACATCCACTGCCCCGAAAAGGCTAAGGCAGAAGAGATCCTCAAGCGAGAACTGCTGGCACAGTTGGACAAGATGACGGAGCCAGTGATGCTCAAGATTACGATCCCGACAGTGGACAACTTCTACAAGGAAATCATCGAACACCCGATGATGCTGCGCGTAGTAGCGCTTTCCGGTGGTTATTCCCGTGAGCAAGCCAATGAGTTGCTCAGCCGCAACCATGGCGTTATCGCTTCGTTCTCTCGCGCTTTGGTCGAAGGTCTCTCCGTCCAGCAGACCGACGCCGAGTTCAACGCTATGTTGGAAGCGTCTATCGAAGACGTTTATCAGGCTTCCATCAAGTAAAAAGCTTGGAGAGAGGAAAGCCGTAGAAGCGTAAAGACTTCTTTCGGATTTTCCCGAATAGCGCAGGGGCTGTGTCGAGGTTTTATCCTCAGCACAGCCCCTGTTCTATTCGGTTGTTAGCAGGCGATACAATGCTTTCGCCTTAGAGATTCACAGGAGGATAGAGTTCGTTCCACCAGGTGGGATCGTCCTGCAGCCAACGGGCAAACCAAGCACAGATACTGTTCGTCCAGCGAATGCGTCGCTCCGGTTCGAGGATGAAATGATCCTGCTCGGTAAATTCGATAAACTCTACCTCGCGTCCGAGTATCTTCAGAGCATTGTACAGATTCACACTCTCCGCCGTAGGCACATTCGTATCCACAGAGCCGTGCAGGAGCAAGAGCGGAGTATGGATCTTGTCTGCCCTGAAGAGAGGACTGTGTCCGGCATACAGATCCGGATTGTTCCAAGGATAGCTGTCGGTACTGGCCACAGTGCTGTAACCCATTCCCCAATATCCGCTCCCCCAATAGTTGCTGATCGAGCTGATACCCGCATGGCTGACTGCTGCGGCAAAAATATCGGTCTTCGTCTGAAGATACTGTGTCATGAAGCCTCCATAACTGGCTCCGAAGCAACCGACCTTCTTGCCATTGACAAAGCTATGCGTGCGGATAAACTCTTTTGTTGCCCCGATGATCTCATCGGCTGTCCGATCGCCCCAGGCATTGACGTGACGAGCTGCATACTCCTGTCCATAGCCGGTAGTACCGCTGGGATTGAGCGTATAGACTACGTAGCCCTGAGCAGCATACATCGCCAGCGAGTAGTGTCCTTCCAGTGTCCTATTGATCGGGCTGGTTCCTCCATAGTAATAGACCAGCATAGGATATTTCTTGGAAGGATCGAATTGCGGAGGCAGGTAGTACCAACCCTCTACGACTGTGCCATCCGGAGCCGTATAGTTCCAGTCGCGTGCCGGTGTGAAATCGATATTGGCCAACTTCTCGGCGGACAGATCCCATACGAGTTTTCCTTTGGTCCCATCGAGCCGATAGAGTCTGTCAGCATTGTTGGCACTCTGGCCGCTGTACCAGACAGCACCATTATCAGTTGCCACACCGAACCATTGTACTACATCCTCTCCGGTCTGAATCTGACTGATCTCAAGGGTTTTCAGATCCAACCGATAGAGCTGCTTGCGCGATCCGTTTTCAGCCCTGAAATAATAGTAGTTGTTTTTTCTGTCGAATCTCCCTGCCGATACACTGGGGTTGAAATTCTTGGTCAAGGCTGTTGCTTTCCGTGTGGAGAGATCGAACAGGAAGAATTGCTTGTCGTAAGAATTGGGAGTGACTCCCGATTTCAGGTTCAGTCCTATATTGCCGAAAGCATCTGCCGAACCCATTACGATCAGATGTTTGCCGTCGGGTGTATACTGGATTGCGTCGATGGAAGGATCGCGAGTGATAAGCGTATCCGCCTTGCCCGTCTCCATATTGTACTCCATGATAGTGGCAAAGCGGAAAGGACGGCGCGTCCAGTCCGTGGAGAGCGTACCGATCAGAGCACGCTTACTATCCGGTGCAATATCATATATATAGGTGGTAGAATAGCCGAATGTCAGCGGACCGTACACACCGCTCTCGGCATTCAACAGATAGATCTGCGAACGATCCCGCCAATCCGACTGTCTGTCGTCCGGATCCAGATGACGGATAAAGAGAGGATCTTTTCCGGGGCCTTTCTCTTGTTTGTAGAAAAGATAATAGCGCGCATCGGGCGACATCCTGAACTGCGATTCGGGTAGATTGGACACCAAGGTTTTTTCACCTTTCCCCATCGGATCGAAAGCCACCAAACGCTTCGTATTTCCTTCCTTGCGAATCACCATCAGCATATCTTCATGCGGCATCCAACCAAGGGCCTCTTTTTCGTTCAGATTGAGCAGGATATTTCCTTTGGCATCGCGCAGCTGGTTATAGGTCACAGCAGGCTTATTATCCCTGCTTACCCGATAAGAAGTAAGTACATACTTGCCCGTTGGAGAGAGACTCCCTCCCGATAGAAATGTGCCGCTCATCATGTGCTTGAGGCTCAGCCGCTCCTTGCCCGTATAGTTGGGATAGAGAGCCGACGAATCGCGAGCGGTCTTCGGCTTGAGGACTACGCGCACATCCGTAGCAGTGGTATCGCCTTCGAGAAGCAAGCTCTTGAGCAGCAAATGATGTGTGCCTGGAACCAGCGAGAGCGATGCAGAGAAACGCAGCGTTGTGTCGCCCTTGGAATTCGGACTATCGGCTATCCCTATCTGCTTGTCGTCCAACCAAAGAGACATTCGCCCCTGTCCGAATACCTCTATATCTCCTTTTGCGAAATGTTCTGCCGTGAGGGCAAAGGAATAGACTGCCATTTCCGAGCGTTCTGCTTTGGATCCGGCTTTTCTTCCGGCGATGCGTCCGTCCTTGTCAGCCGACACGTTGCGCAGATCTTTGTCCGTCGCATCGTAAGCCTGACGCAGCAAATCGGCAGGATTATACTTGGAGCCGTTCATCCCCACGGTATCGGTCTTAAAAGCAGCACGTACCGGCCACGGGCCTCCGGCCTTCATCTGCTGTATCGTCTGTGCCTCGATGGAGGACAGAGTCGCAGCAGAGAGCAAAAGCATGAGTAATGATTTTTTCATCTCTTTATTCTATTGATTTAAGTTACGATCAGTTTTGCGGCATCCTCCGCATCGGTAGCATAACCGATAATGGCAGCAAAAGGATGCAGACCCGTCCGATGGAGATCCGCCACGAGATCTTCCGCCCGATCGGCATCGACAGCCATCAGCAATCCGCCCGATGTCTGTGCATCGGCCAAAAGCATTTTGTACTCTGTGGGACAATCTGCCCGAAGCATATCCCCTACAAAGCGAAGATTACGGAAGGTAGCACCTGGTATGCAGCCGTCCCTTAGCAGGCTGAGGCACTCCGGTAAAACCGGCACCGATCGGCTGTCGATATGCAAGCAAACGTCTGAAGCCTCTGCCAGCTCCTTGGCATGTCCGAGCAAACCGAAACCCGTAATATCGGTGGCACCCCTTATCCCGTATTTCTGCATCAACTCCGCCCCTGCTCTATTGAGCAGGCACATCTGCCCGATGGCAGCCTCATAGACTTCACTGCCGATAAGCCCCAAACGGTGGGCAGCCATCGCTACGCCTATTCCCAGCGGTTTGGTTAGGACGAGGCATTGCCCTGCACGTACGCCGGCATTTGTGACCAGATGCTCCGGATGCACTATGCCTGTAACGGCCAGTCCGTACTTAGGTATGGGATCGTCTATCGTATGCCCTCCCATCGTAAAGGCACCACTCTCGTCTATTGTCTGCTGTCCTCCACGGAGAATATCCGCCAAGACCTCTACGGGAATCCCTTCGGAGGGGAACATGGTCAGATTGAGTACCAACAGCGGTCGCCCTCCCATGGCATACACATCCGAGAGAGCATTGGCAGCAGCTATGCGACCGAAGGTATAAGGATCGGAGCAAACCGGCGGGAAGAAATCCGTGGTTACGATCAGGGCAGTATCGTCGTTGAGCCGGTACACGCCGGCATCGTCATGCGTGCTCACATCCACCATGATACGGCTATCTACAGGCAAGGGTATATCGTGCAGGAGTTCGCTCAGTTTGGCCGGATCCAGTTTGGCCGAACAGCCACCGTACTCGACCGTAGAGAGTAGATCGAAGGAAGATCGGTTCATATTCCGATAGTATATGGAATGGAAATTCGTTTCAAAATAGTTTCGAGCAATTCCTCTTGAACCGATGAAATGTGCAGACACATTCCACATTCGGCACTCAAATGGGTGGGAACTGCAATAACGCGATGAGTCAGTTCGGCCTGCTCGGCAGCCCTCATAGCCCGAATGAAATCACGAGTAGTAGAGAAGAGGAAAAATCGACTGTCAGCTTCGTAAGACATGGCTCAAAGCATTTAGGAGATACTCCAAATCAGCCTCTTCGTGATAGGGAGAGAGCGACAAACGTACTGTTCCGGTAGCGAAGGTACCAATCGATCGATGCGCCAACGGCGCACAATGAATCCCCGTGCGAGTGACAATGTCGAATGCTTCGTACAGTGCATCGCCTATACGTGCAGGTGTCAGCCGGTCATGCGTCAGCGAGCATAGATAGCCCTGCTCGATCGGGTCAGCAGCACCATACACCCGAAGTCCCGGGAACCGCTGCATCTGCTGCATACACTGTTTCCACGCGTCCCGACCGATACGAAAGGGCGGAAGTTGACGAACGGAAGCCAGCAAAGCGGTAAGCCCAAGCACATTGACCGTGCCGGCCATAAACCGCTCCGGCATCTCCACCCCCACTGTCCAGTTAGCCGAATGCAAACCATTGCCACCTGTGGTCAGAGGGTGAACGCTTCGTGGGTCACGGATATAGAATCCGCCCGTACCCGAAGGCCCCAAAAGTCCTTTGTGACCGGTAAAAGCCACATAAGCCAACCCCAATTCATCAGCTTTGAGTCGTGAAGTTCCGAGATACTGCGTAGCATCGGCCAAGATAGCGATGCCGCGCTCCTGTGTGAGCAAACGGGCTATCTCCTCTATGGGCTGGACTAGACCATTGACATTGCTCTCCAGATTGACCACAGCGAGAGCCGTATCTGTGGGAATGGCATCGACCAGCCGGTTGGTATCGACTCGTCCGTCAGGCATCGAAGGCATGAGGGCAATCTTTAGACCGATGGTATCAGCCAGACATTGGAGCGGACGCATCACAGCATTGTGCTCCATCGGACTGACCAGCACGCTACAGCCTGCCTGCAAAGAGCCTCGAAGAATGGTATTGATACCTGTAGTGGCATTATCCGCAAAACAGATATGAGCCGGCTCGGATACACCGATCAGGTCGGCCAAAGCATCGCGCAACTCTTCTACTTCCGAAATAACGCGCAGCGTCTCTCTATCGCGGCTGCGGCCGTAACTCCCTACCGGCACATCGTAGAAATGCGCCAAAGCCTGACGCATGGCATCGGGTTTAGGATAGGAGGTGGTGGCGTTATCGAAATATGTATTCATCCGCAATGCGGCAACTCATCAAGAGCAAATGGGAGGTATTCCTCGCTACGGGAGACATTATACTGCCGGTTCTGACAAATCGTTCGAATCCAAACAGCTGTCAAAGATAACTACATTTGCTGATGTTCTCGTACCACTATTCCACAGTCACGCCGATTTCCTGCATCGTGATTACGGCTTTATCTCCCGATGCGGCAGTTGCATCCAAGCGGATGAAGCGCGTCCGGACGATTTGATTCATATCTACAGTTTGAGGCAGAGGATTATTGATCACATTGGCAAACTCCCCCATAGTCGGGATCTCTCGCCACTGTCTGCCATCTTCACTCACAGCCAGCCGATAGCGGACGGCAGTCGTAGGCTTGGCTTCGGCCTTATATGGCGCATAGGTAAAAGCGCGCAACATGACCTCTCTACCCAGATCGATAGTCAATGGATCGTCCGAAAGCAGCTTCCAGTCTGCACGTGGAATATCGTTCCACGACTCATCGGCAACGACCTGCTCCGGTGGCTCGGCATAATACACAGCTACGCGACACAGATTGACCGGCAGACGACACTGTTCTATACGTACCCGTATCCGATCCGTCTCGACTGCAGGAATGCGAAGAAGTCGCTTATAGCCGATAGTCGTACCGCGGCCGATCTCCTGCCATGCTCCATCCACCCACGCCTCCACAGTGAAAGCCTCGGTGCGCTGCCCCTTAGTAATATCCTCTTGGAGCATAAGTATATTGATGTGCGTCTTAGATTCGAGTGCATATTCTTCGACGGCATGTTCTTGAACAACGGCATAGCGCGCCGAATCCACTACCCTGTCATGAGCAAAGGCCCGACCGAGATAGTCAGCCCACTCCTTCAGGCGCAAGGCATCGGCTTCGTGGATCAGGCCTCGCCTATCGGGCGGCACATTGAGCAGGAGTACCGAATTATAACCTACGGACTGAAAGTAAATATCCACCAACTTGTCCAATGACTTGACTTTCTTGTCCTCGGCAGCATGGTAAAACCAACCCGGACGAATAGAAACGTCCACTTCGGACGGATACCAAAAGATTTCGCCAGCTTCTTTCAGCACCTCTCGGCTGCCCAAATCCGGAGAGTTCTCCCTAATTCCCAGACGATTGCGTTCCGTCTTCGAACGGGAATAAATACCCGGCGTAAGCACTGTGGCACTCCACTCGGTGGTTCGTCCCAGTCCACGCTCATTGCCTACCCAGCGCACATCGTCTCCCATGATAGCCATAACGGCTTGGGGTTGCAGTCGGCGGATGGTGTCGTAGAATGTCTCCCAATCATATTCCTGTCGCTTGCCGTTGGGCCCTTCGCCATTGGCTCCATCGAACCATACTTCGTGTACTTCTCCATAGTGAGTGAGCAGTTCGGTGAGCTGACTGACAAAAAACCGATTGTAACGGTGCGAATCGCCATAGCACTCCGCATTGCGATCCCAAGGAGACAGATAAATGCCGAACTTCATACCATACTCTTCGCACGCTGCTCGGACTTCTTTCACCACATCGCCTTTGCCCTCTCGCCACGGAGATGAAGCCACCGAATGGCGCGTGGTAGCTGTAGGCCAGAGACAAAAACCATCGTGGTGCTTGGCCGTAAGGATTACCATGCGAAAGCCCGCTTCGTGCAGTATTCGTACCCATTGCCGAGCATCCAGCTCCACCGGGTTGAAGAGTGCCGGATCTTCTTTCCCATCACCCCACTCACTGTCGGTAAAAGTATTGATGCCGAAGTGCAGAAATGCCGTCAGCTCCATCTGCTGCCAAGCCAGCTGTTGTAGGGTAGGGACTACCTTTGCCGCCATCTCCACCTTCTGTTCCAAAGTGGCATCGGCAGGAAAAACCACAGACCCCGGATAGTAGACTTCTTGCCCCTGCCCAGAAACAGCAGTAAGCAAAAAGACAAAAAGCAGGAGGAAACGATTTGTTATCAGGGTTTTCATTTATCGAATGTTTTTGATTGTCTAAAGGGGAAGTGACGTGTGCTGAAAAAGTTTGACACTCGAAGAGTGTCTGATTCGTGATTAAAATTACAGTGTTTCCTCTAAAGTCCGTATCGGTTTACATACCTTACTCTTTAAGATGACTTTCGGTTGACAGCTGCCAAATCTCCTCTTTGCCGGGCAGTCTTTTTCGGTACAGCTTGGGCGAGATTCGAGGGTTCTTTCCACCCGGTGGACTCCGACCAGTTGTCTTTTGAAATCAAAAGCTTGATGCAGTGCACTTAAGGGGAGAGGAACAAAGCTTGACCTCCGAAAGATCATCTATTTAATATAGTAAACCACGTGCTCTGAACGGAACTTCTTACCTTTGTCGGAAAAGATGTCTTCGGTCACAGGACAATCGCAATTTAAGATATAATCTCACCTCAACATAATTAGAAGGAATGAATGACAAAAAGCTGATGAACAAGGCTGCGGACAATATTCGAGTATTGGCCGCTGCAATGGTGGAAAAAGCCAAAAGCGGTCACCCGGGCGGAGCCATGGGCGGAGCGGACTTTGTAAACGTACTCTTCTCCGAGTATCTGATCTTTGACCCGAAGAACCCGCAATGGGCCGGTCGCGATCGCTTCTTCTTGGATCCGGGACATATGTCCCCGATGCTGTATGCTCAGCTGGCATTGACGGGCAAGTACTCCATGGATGACCTCAAAGCATTCCGCCAATGGGGCAGCATCACACCCGGACACCCCGAAGTAGATGTCATGCACGGAGTGGAGAACACATCCGGCCCCTTGGGACAAGGCCACACCTATGCTGTCGGTGCAGCCATCGCAGCCAAATTCCTCGCTCATCGCTTCGGCTGGATGATGAGCCAAACGATCTATGCCTACATTTCCGATGGAGGAATACAGGAGGAAGTATCACAAGGAGCCGGCCGAATCGCCGGACACCTTGGGCTGAACAATCTGATTATGTTCTACGACTCGAACGACGTACAGCTTTCTACGACAGTGAAAGAGGTGGCAAGCGAAGACGTAGCCATGAAATATCGTGCATGGGGTTGGAAGGTAATAGAGATTGCAGGTAACGATGCGGATGAAATTCGCAAGGCCCTGACCGAAGCCAAGGGAGAGGGCGAGCGTCCCACACTTATCATCGGGCACACCCTTATGGGCAAAGGTGCCGTAGGCGAGGATGGCAGTTCGTATGAGAATATGGTGAGCACGCATGGACAGCCGCTATCGGCTGCCGGAGCATCATTCGCCGAAACGGTCAAGAACCTCGGAGGCAATCCCGAAGAGCCGTTCGCCATCTTCCCCGAAGTTCGGGAAATGTATGCCGCTCGCTTGGCAGAACTGGAGCAGATCATGGCAGAGCGTCGCGAAGAAGAGCAACGTTGGCGCAGCACCCATCCTGATTTGGCAGCCAAGTTCGATGCGTGGTTTGCCGGTCAAACGCCCCAAATCGACTGGAAAGCCATAGAGCAGAAACCCAATCAGGCTACCCGCTCCGCTTCTGCCACCGTGTTGGGTACTCTTGCCGGAGAAGTGGAGAATATGATTGTAACCTCTGCCGACCTTTCCAATTCAGACAAGACCGATGGCTTCTTGAAGAAAACCCACGCCATGAAGAAAGGAGATTTCAGTGGAGCATTCCTGCAGATGGGTGTATCGGAGCTGACCATGGCCTGCCTCTGTATCGGTATGGCTCTTCATGGAGGCGTTATTCCGGCTTGCGGTACCTTCTTCGTATTTTCCGACTACATGAAACCGGCCGTTCGTATGGCTGCCCTGATGGAATTGCCCGTCAAGTTTATCTGGACGCATGATGCTTTCCGTGTGGGCGAGGATGGTCCTACTCACGAACCGGTGGAACAGGAGGCGCAAATTCGCCTGATGGAGAAGCTGCACAATCACAGCGGCCGTCGCTCCATGTTGGTCCTTCGTCCGGCCGATGTTCAAGAGACTACCGTAGCTTGGAAGATGGCTATGGAGAATACGCATACTCCTACAGCTCTGATCCTTTCGCGTCAGAATATCACCGATCTGCCTGCTAACGGCAGTCGGTACGAAGAAGCGTTGCAGGCTGAAAAGGGAGCTTATATCGTCAATACGGATCAGAATATCGAGGTAGTTCTCCTGGCCAGCGGATCTGAGGTGTCCACATTGGTCGAGGGGGCAGAGCTGCTGCGCAAACGCGGTGTAAAACTTCGTATCGTGTCGGTACCTTCCGAAGGGCTTTTCCGTTCGCAGAGTGCCGAGTATCAAGAGGAAGTGCTTCCCATCGGTATCAGGCGTTTCGGCCTGACAGCCGGATTGCCCGTCAACCTGGAAGGCCTTGTGGGTGAAAGTGGTGCCGTCTGGGGATTGAACTCTTTCGGATTCTCCGCTCCCTATAAGGTGCTGGACGAGAAACTCGGCTTTACGGCAGAGAATGTGTACGAACAAGTGTTGAAAATACTCCACTGATAACCAACCACGGGATGCCCGAAAGCGACTTCCAAATCGGAATATAGCTTTCGGGCAATCTGTTTTTACAAACTACAGCTCAGACAATGGAAACAATCGGTATTTGTAGCGACCACGCCGGATATGAATTGAAAGAACGCGTAAAGGCATGGCTTGCAGAGCAAGGCATCACGACAAAAGACTTCGGATGTCACTCTTCCGAAAGCGTCGATTATCCTGATTTTGCCCACCCATTAGGCTCTGCCATCGAACGGGGGGAGCTGAATCGTGGCATATCGATCTGCGGTTCCGGCAACGGCATATCCATGGTGATGAACAAATATCCCCACGTACGTGCCGCCCTTTGCTGGACTGAGGAGATCGCTCGTTTGGCTCGTCAGCACAATGATGCCAACGTCCTCTCGCTGCCTGCACGCTTCATCTCGGACGAACAAGCCAAGGCTATCTTGAAAATCTATTTGGAGACGCCTTTTGAAGGGGGACGCCACAAGGCTCGAATAGACAAAATTCCCATCCGGAAGTAGTACTTAACCCAACAAAAACCCAAGAAATAAAGCAATGAATATCGGTAATTCTTCCACTACGATTCAGGGAAAGACCATCGTCGTGTCGCTCATTATCATTCTCCTTGCTATTGTAGGGCTGATGTTCGGGCTGCCGATGTATAACGTTTGGCGAGCCGAACAGGCAGGAAAAGCAGAGTTTTCCAAAGCAGAACAAAACAGAAGGATCAAAATCGAAGAAGCAAAAGCCAATCTCGAAGCAGAGAAGCTCAATGCCAAAGCAGAGATCGAACGGGCAAAAGGAGCTGCAGAAGCCATCAGAATAGAAAACAACAGCCTTACGCCCACATACATTCAGTATCTATGGGTGCGTCAGCAGGGCAGCCTGAATGACAAGACCGTGATCTACATTCCGACGGAAACCAACCTGCCACTCTTGGAAGCCGGCAGAACCGCCGGCGGACTCAAGCGGGCAGAATGTCCTACCGAGTAAAGTCAGTCCATCGGATTTAAGGACAATAAAAGGCGACTTATCGGGAACTTTTCCGAAAGATAGAAACCCCAAATACAAAGAGGCTGCTCTGCAAATCGTGCGGAGCAGCCTCTTTGCTTTTTAGCCTTAGCATCTTCCGATAGGCTTTCGTATGGCTGCAAGAAACAAATAGAGGCTCGTTTCTTCGTTGAAACAACCTCTATTTGTTGTACGGATTTATACCTGAATCAAATCAGACAGGCGTGGCTGTCCAGTACGGCCATGGCCGTGATATTGAGGATGTCCGATACAGTAGCATCATGGTCGGCAAAGTAGACAGGCTTAGCCAGACCGATCTGAATAGGACCCAGCACCTCCTCGGCATCGTCCGCTTCGCGAAGCAACTGGTAACATGCATTTGCCGCCGAGAGACGCGGGAAGATCAAAACATTGGCATTACGCCCCTTGATCTTATTCTGCGGATACTGCTTATCCCTCTTTTCGGCATGGAGAGCCAAGGATACCCGCATCTCTCCATCCACGGGAATATAGGGATATTTCTCATGCAATATGGCCACAGCCTTCGCAGCCTCCACCGTACTATCCGCATCGCTGTCGGCTCCGAAGTCGGAGAAGCCGACTATCGCCAATACAGGCTTTACGCCGAAACAGTGTGCTTTCTCATAGGCCATGACGGCGATGTCCACAAGAGCCTCGGCCGAAAGGTTGTGATTGATCAGCGTATCGGCCAGGAAGAGTGGCCCGTTCTTCAGGCTGACCATATGCATAGTGGCAAAGTGACCGACGCCCTCTTGCAGGCCGACAGTCTGCTTGGCCACTTCCGCCAGATAGCTATGCTTGCTGTATATGCCCGTGATCATAGCATCGGCATCCCCCAAGCGCACCATCATCATACCGAAATAGTTGGGGTCGAACATCTTGTCCAGCGCTTCGGTATGATTGCCTCCGCGCCGCCAGTTCTGTTCGGCAAAGACACGGGCATAATGATGACGGCGAGCCTTTTCTTCATCGGAGCGGTAATTAACGATTTCGATACCCTCCAAAGATAAATCCAACTCTGCGGCAAAATCCCGAATTTGCTTCTCATCCCCCAACATGATCGGTCGGGCTATTCCATGTGCACGTGCCGATACGGCAGCTTTCAGCACCGAAGGATTCTCGCAGGCTGCATAGATCACGCGATGAGGATTGAGCTTGGCAGATTCATGAAGACGACGCGTAAGGTGGCTCATCAGTCCCACCCGTCCCAACAATTCGGCCTCATAAGCAGCCCAATCCGCAATAGGATGCTCAGCCACTCCGCTCTCGACTGCCGCACGTGCTACGGCAGTAGATACGCGAACGATCAGACGAGGATCCACCGGCTTGGGAATAAAGTAGTCCTTCCCGAAGTGCAACTGAGCATTGCCATAGGCTCGCAGTACTTCGTCGGGGACAGTCTCTCGCGCCAAATCCGCGATAGCCATCGTAGCAGCCCGTTTCATTTCCTCATTGATAGCCTTGGCACGAACGTCCAAAGCTCCACGGAATATATAAGGGAAACCGATCACATTGTTGATCTGGTTGGGATAATCCGAACGCCCCGTAGCCATGATAATATCCTCACGAGCGGCAGTAGCTTCCTCATAAGTAATCTCCGGATTGGGATTGGCCAGAGCAAATACAATGGGATTGGGAGCCATCGTCCGCACCATATCCTGTGTGAGCACATTGGGTCGGGACAGACCGACGAAGACGTCTGCGCCGGTAATGGCCTCGGCCAGCGTGTGCACATCGGTACGTTCGGTGGCAAAGTAGCGTTTCTGTTCGGTCAGATCCGTCCGATCTGCCGTGATCACCCCTTTGCTGTCGAGCATCAGGATGTTTTCTCTTCTGGCACCGAAGGATTCGTACAGTTTGGTGCAGGAGAAAGCCGATGCTCCTGCACCGTTCACTACGATACGCACATTCTCGATCTTTTTGCCTGCTATCATCAGTGCATTGATCAGGCCGGCAGAAGAGATGATCGCAGTGCCGTGCTGATCGTCGTGCATGACGGGTATATCCAATTCTCGCTTCAGCGTCTCCTCTATTTCGAAGCATTCGGGTGCTTTGATATCTTCGAGGTTGATCCCTCCGAAGGTCGGAGCAATAGCCTTGACCACTTCGATGAACCGCTTCGGATCCGTCTCGTCTATCTCAATGTCGAACACATCTATACCGGCATATATCTTGAAAAGCAATCCTTTCCCCTCCATAACCGGCTTGCCGGCCAAAGCACCTATATCCCCCAGTCCCAGAACGGCGGTACCATTCGAGATCACGGCTACGAGATTGCCCTTGGCCGTGTATTTGTATGCAAACGCCGGATCCTGTTCGATGTCCTTGCAGGGCACCGCTACTCCCGGACTATATGCCAGCGTCAGATCGTGCTGAGTAGAATGAGGCTTCGTAGGCCTGATTTCGAGTTTGCCGGGCTTACCTTCGGCATGGTAGGCTCGTGCCTGTTCTTCGAGTTTGCTATTCATCATTATAATAGGTAGTATCGTTTCTGTTTTGTCGGGTTCATTTCCCAAGCAATAGCACACAAAACGCCTGAGGAGAAACAAATTCCGACAAATCCGTATGGAGCTATTGCCACACAAAGGTAGGGAAGCCGAATCAAAATCTCCTATTATGAACGGAGGTTTTGTCTCTTTTCCGGTTTGCAAACTGCAAACAAAGGCTTGACGGCAAAGGGGCAGGAGTCCTGTTTCGGCTCCTGCCCCTTCGAGACCGGACGGATCGGTTGTACTACGATACGGCCGTTTCGTAGCTGCTATATATAATAAGGTATAGGGAGAACGTGGGAGAATGGATCCCAACTACCTCTACTCGCTGCGGATAGCTTCGGTCGGAGGCACACGCAAAGCACGCAGTACGGGGATGAAAGTACCGAGAAAAACCATCAGCAACATCTGCAAATAAGTACACCCCAATCCGAGCAAAAGACGTCCCCGGCCGAGAGGAAACACCTTGATGTCGCAAAGATCTGTATGGAACATGACGTACCATGCGGCTACGGCCGCAGGCAGGAAAGCCAGTGTCATCAGTATAACCCCCTCGCCGAACATGAGCGAGAATACGCTCCTGTTCGTGGATCCCACTACACGGCGGATTCCTACTTCGGCGCGTCGCTGCTCGGTTCGCACCCAGAAGGTGCCGACGATACCGAGGAATATATTGAGCAGGAGGAAGAAACCGATGGCCAGATGATTATTGATCTGCCGGACAGGATCGGCCAATATCCCTGCCCGGTCTTCACTGACAGCATTCATCGTCAGTACAGGATAGGTATCGTCCTTGGTCACGGCTTTCATCCTTTTCACGAACTGCTCTTTGAAGTCCGGCGTATCCGCTTCGGGAGAGACACGCAGATAGACGGAGTAAGATATGAGTTCGTTTTGCGAAATGTACTCTTCGGTGATGGGCTTCAGGCTGACATAGCCGGTACTTTCAGCTTCGTTTTTGGGCTGATCCGGTATGAGTCCTCGCAGTGTCTGATTGTATCGGATACTCTTTTCGCTTTGGACGCCATCGACAACGGATACCATATTGTAGTTGATGCTATCCGACAGGCCTATGTAGCGGCGGTCGCTTTCTCGTCCTTCGCCATTGACTTTCTCCACATAGTCGAGGGCATTGCGCGAGAGATAGTAGTCCCGTTGGAGATCGTTCATGTGAAGTTTGCCGAATCGTTCCGCCATCTCTTCCGGCGAAGAACCATCGGCTCCATAGACACGAAATACACGGAAATAATCCGGCGAAACCATTCGATCCTCAACGTTTATGAGTGATACGGTGTCCAGTTGAAAGCTACTGTTACTTGACGAAGAGGAATAATGACCGCCCCACTGTTGGAGACAAGCCGCTTCCACTCCGGGATATGCAGCGATCAGATCGAGGGTTTGCATCATGGTTTTTCCCTGATCGGCGGACATCTCTTTCCGTTTTCCGTCCTTGTCTTTCTGCACGGTTGCAAGGGTAAGGCGGTACACGTGTTCTATATCGTAGTTCAATGGGCGTGTCCAAGCACGCAGAGCTGTCACGGCATAGTCCGTGACGAACCAAAGCAGGCCGCATACGACGAGCATCTCCAGCCATATCCAGAGGTTGGCACGACGTTCGGCACGGATGATCTTGATAATATGATGTAGCATGATAATATCTGTATGATGAGGTTAGTGGGAGAGGGATTCTACGATGGGTGTCTTGGATATGCGCCAGGCAGGGATAAAGGCACTGAGCAGATTGATCAGCACACAGAAGACGAGAGCTATCAGGAAAATGACGGGATTGAACATGGCTCCGTTGATGTCGCCCTGCATCATTCCCCGGCTCCCCACGCTGAGGAGCCACGAGGGAAAGAGGGCCATGACCAGATAGCTCAAAAGCAATCCGAAAGCCCCTCCTATCAGACTGATCAGCATATTCTCTGCCAGCACTTGGCGGACTATATCGGATCGGACGGCTCCGAAAGAGCGTCGTACGCCCAATTCGGCCAAACGGCGACGCATACGGCTAAGGGTCATACCCGAAAGATTGATGGCCGGGATGCACAGAAACACTGCCAGAAGGAGAATGAAGCGACGGCGATACTCCAGAGGTTCGGTATCGTCACGGTGAAATTTGCGGTGCATCGTCGTGAACTGATCGGCAGGCTGGCCGGGAAAACTGATATTGAACTTCTCCTGCACACTATTGCACTTGGCAGTCAAGGCCCCGACTTCTTCCTTGATGGCATCGAAGTCCTTCGGGCTTTTGGCCAGACAGATTACATTGAATCTGGAGAATAGGTTGTTCTTCACTCTTTCTTCGTACAGCCTGAACACAGGCATCCACACATCTCCGTAAGCGAAGTTGCAGAAAGGGGTCACATGGCGCACCACTCCGCAGACGGTGTATTTGCGCCCATTGATCAGAGCTTGCCGGCCGACGGCCTCGCTCGAAGAGCCGAAGAACCGGCGCGCCAACCTGTCGGTAATGACTGCCACGGCGATGTTCGATCGGGCATCCGCCTCGGTATAATGCTTGCCGGCGACGAAAGAAAAATCGAACACCTGCCAGAAAGCCTCGTCCGTATATCTCGTCGTGACGGGGACTTCCTGCTCGCCTTCGCGTACGCAGAAGCGCGGTTCAAGGCCCGGCTCAGGTATGGAAAGTCCCTCGAAAGCCGTTACGGCTTCGGGTGTTTCGAGCTTGCGGAATATCTCTAATACCTGATACCCACCCAAGTTGGTATTCATGGTCATGTTTCTCGTTGTATCCTTCGTCGTCATGGTGGCACCTCGGGTCACCAACCAGCGCGAACGATTGCTTTCGGGCGAGAACTTTCCCACCTTCATATACTCTTGCTGCACCAGTACCATAACCATACAAATGGCAAAGGCCGTACCGATAATGCCGATAACGCTGAGCACCGGATTCTGCCGGATGATTTGCCACGATTGTCTGATATATCTTTTCATTGTTTCTGTCTCTTGTGCGGTTATTTCGATGGATGCGGAAGGCGTCCGAATGGGAAGGGGGGAACCTCTGTCCCGAGCCTCCGGCACCATCTTTGCGATATGCTTTTTCTATCCTTTTGGAAGGGCCGAATCAAACTATATACTTTGGTCTGACTAAACTATATAGTTTGGTCTGACCGAACTATATACTTTGGTTGAACCAAACTATATACTTTGGTTTGGTCAAACTATATAGTTTGGTTTAGCCCCCTTTTGAAGTCGATTCGGGCATCCCTCAAGAATGACCATTAAAACTCTGTATTTCAACCAATTAACCCACCTGATGCCCATCGAACATTCGGATGGTCCGACTCGTCTCCCGGGCTTGCAATTCGTTGTGAGTGACCATGACGATAGTACGTCCGTCCTCCGTATTAAGCCGATGAAGGATACTCATTACTTCCGCTCCCATTTTGGAATCGAGGTTACCGGTAGGTTCGTCGGCGAGGATAATCTCGGGATTGCCTACAATGGCGCGGGCAATGGCCACGCGTTGGCATTGACCTCCGGAGAGCTGTTGGGGATAATGGCGCAGCCGATGCGTCATTTCCATGCGCTCGAGGACTTCGTACGCCGCCTTCCTCCTTTTACTTTCGCTCATGCGGCGATAGAGGAGCGGCAGCATGGCGTTGTCCAGCACATTGAGCGTATTGACGAGATGAAAACTCTGAAATACGAATCCCAACTTTTCATTGCGGAAAGCAGCCAAAGCCTTGTCGTTCATGGAGTGTACCGTCTGTCCGAGGATTTCCACCGTCCCCGTGGTAGGACGGTCCAGCAGACCCATGACGTTGAGGAGCGTACTCTTGCCGCATCCGCTCGGTCCCATGACGGAAAGGAACTCGCCGCCGTTTACGCTGATGTTGATATCCTCCAAAGCGGCCGTTTCCATCAGGCCGGCACGGAAGATGCGACTCACGTTGGTCAGTTTGATTGCATCCATATTGTTCTGTTATGTTTCGTTATGGTTTCTTCTTATCATTCTCTTCGGATGGAGGGCAGACTCCCGGACCGGGACGTCCTCAGTCTTTCAGCTTGATCTTCTTGCTATTGCGGAATGCTGCATCCAGGGTCTGGAGTACGACCTCTTCGCCGGGTTCGAGACCGGACATGACCTCCACGAACGATTCGCCGCTTCCGCCCAGACGCACCTCCCGACGTACCAGCGTACTGCCCCGGCGTACGTACATTTCATACAGACCTTCGCCGTGATAGTAATTGCCGAAGGGGATCCGCACACATTCGTTTCTGAGAGCCGTGAGCACATAGACGCTGACTTTCAAGCCCGAACGCAGTGCGTACGTCTCGTCTGCCGACAATCCCACATAGAAGCGTACCACTCCATTCTTGGCAGCAGGAGTGATGTTCGTCACCGTTCCTTCTATACGACGGCCATCGAGATTTACCACTGCTTTGGCACCGACCGAGAGGCGTTGGGCATAGTCGTCCGCTATGTCGGCCTGAATGCGGAAGTGCTTCGGATCGCTCACGGTGGCCACTTGAGAGCCTGCACCGATAAGCGTACCCACCTCGCTGAGTACGAAAGTGAGCACTCCGTCACGAGGAGAAGCTATCCGGGCATCATCCAGCTGACGGCGTTTCTCCTCCAAAGTTTTCCTGAAAATCTCTATTTCCAGCCGGGCAGTAGCCTGTTCGGCAGCAGCCGTGGCCTCACGATCGTGCAGGTTTTCCACCATACCCTCGTATTCGAGTGCTGCCACACGATTGGCCAGCTCTATTTCGCGTACCTTATCCGTCGTACCTGCTCCGATGCTATCCAAATACCTTTCGCTCTGGAGCTCTGCTCTTCGGCGGTCGTTCTGCATGGCTTTGACCTTGAGTTCGCGTCGCTTGGCGTTGAGTTCTCCGCGGAGTTGTACTTCCTGCCGATGCAGTTGGGTCTGCTTCATCCGCAGTTCGTCCTGCAATTTCTCGAACTCCGTGCGCACGGACTGCAAGTCCAGTTCCAACAAGGGTTCACCTCGGTGTACCGAATCGCCTGCATGCTTGAGCACAGCTATCAGACGCGCCTGCACCGGCGAAGTGATGATCTCCTCGAAAGCCGGCACCACTTCGCCGGAAGCCGAGGTAGCGATCTGCACTTCTCCTTTGTCCACCCGCCCCAAACGCAGAGAGGCTGCGGATATGGAGCCTTGCATGGAGGAGAGCAACCACCATCCGCCGAAGAAGAGAAGGACTGCCGAAGCTGCTATGATGAGGTAACGTCTTTGCTTTTCACGTTTGAGCCGTTCGGGCGAAACTTGTCTGTCCATGAATCGTTTTCTTTTTTCCGGTGCGAGCTTTGTTGCTCGCCGCCTTCCGAAGAGCAAATGCCATGCCAAACAATCCCCTGCCCTCATTATCAGTCACTTATTCGATTGGCCGAAGTGTCCACTGTCCGTTTTCGGACAGTTCGGGTGTTCGTTTCCGAACAGTCGGACACTTCGCCATCAGAGAAAACTTGCATATTATCAGCCTTTTAAGGGTAGCGGCATAAACTTTGCTGTCGGAAAGGTGCAATAAAAACGAAAGAAAGATGAAGAAAAAAAGCCTTTTCCTCCTCTCCCTCTGCTTCGCCTCCCTGGGTCCGACTCCATGGAGCGAGGTTTCGGCACAGCAGGTTGCCGCCGCGGATCCATCCCCTTTGTCCCTCACGGAAGCCATCCGGTTGGCACGAAAGCAGAGCGTGGATGCAGCCGTGGCACTGCAAGAGCTTCGAGCGGCCTACTGGCAGTGGCGCACCTATCGGGCAGAACTGCTGCCCGGAGTGAACTTGACAGCCACACTGCCGGACTACAGGCGTGCCTATTCGCTCTATCAGCAGCCGGACGGCTCTTACAGCTTCGTCCGCTCCAATGCTTTGCGCCTGTCAGGACATATATCCGTGGATCAGAATATATGGCTTACGGGCGGCAAGCTCTCTTTGGTGAGTTCGCTCGAGCATATCAATCCGCTCGGCACGGAAGGAGCTGACAGGCATTTCATGAGCGTACCGATCAGCCTGACCCTGAGCCAACCGCTCTTCGGACTGAACGAAATGAAATGGAGTCGCCGCATAGAACCCGTGCGTTACGAAGAGGCTCGCCGGCGATTCGTGGCCAATACGGAGGAGGTGAGCGTAAGCTGTATAGATCATTACTTTTCGGCCCTGCTGGCACGGGAAGAGTACAACAATGCGGAGACCAACCTTCGTAATACGGCGAAGCTGGTCGAAGTGGCGCGTGCCAAAAAGAAGATCGGGAAGTTGTCCGAAAACGAATTGCGAGCCGTGGAGATCAGCTACGCTTCGGCTTCTTCGGCAATTCTTTCGAGCCGTACAGCCTTGCGCGGAGCGGAGATGTCCCTGAGCATTTTCCTCGGTTTGCAGCCGAATGAAGTCCTCTCCCTCTCTATACCGGCCGATACGATCTTCACACCCGTGAGCTATGAACGGGTGATGGAGCTGGCCGGACGCAATCATCCGTTCGTCGGAGAGATGAAGCGCAGGATGCTCGAAGCCGATCGTTCTCTGGCCCGAGCCAAATCCGAACGCTTCTCCATCGAACTGATGGCCCAAATCGGATATGCCGGACAGGCGGACAATCTGCACGATGCATACGGCGGACGTCTGAAGGACAACAGCTCTGTCTCCGTAGGCGTGCGCATTCCTCTCGTGGATTGGGGACGCGGACGCGGTCGGATACGCTTGGCCGAGAGCAACCGCCGTCTCGAAGAGCATCGACTGCGACAGGAAGAAGAGCGTTGGCACCGGCAGATATTCCTGCTGGTGGAGAAACACAACAACCAACTTCGCGTCCTCGAATTGGCACGTCGTACCGACAGTATCGCTCAGGCGCGCTATCATACTGCCGTGGAAACTTTCACCGTCGGGGCTATTTCCACCCTCGATCTGAATGCGGCACAGGATGCCAAGGACCTGGCGCGTACCTCGCTCGTCAGAGCATTGCATCACTATTGGAGCTACTACTACAATCTGCGTAGCCTGACGGCCTATGATCCGGTACGCGATGAGGAGATCGATATACCCATGGAAGAGCTATAGGGACAAAGGAATCGGACGATCATAGCAATGGGAGGAAACCGACTGATACCCGATTGACCTGAAAAGGTATATGCTGGCAAACCGGAGAATTCTTCTATTTTTGCGCATGCTTTTGCGCGAAGTCGGTTAGAAATCTTTCCGGCCGAGGCAAAGTGCTAAGTATTATTGGACAAAAAACTCTAACCATTATGTACTGGACATTAGAATTAGCCTCCAAATTGGAAGATGCTCCTTGGCCTGCAACCAAAGATGAGTTGATAGACTATGCACAACGTTCGGGTGCTCCTCTTGAAGTCATCGAGAATCTGCAGGAAATGGAAGATGAAGGGGAAATCTACGAATCGATAGAAGATATTTGGCCGGATTATCCGAGCAAAGAGGATTTTTTCTTCAACGAAGAAGAGTACTGATAATGTAATCTCCTTAAGCGAATATGCCCCGGATGTGCAATAATAGCACTCGGGGCTTCGTTTTACCACCGTGGCATCAGTCTTGCATAAATCTTTCCGTTCGCTCATTCTGCTCCTGCTCCTGACCGTGGCCGGGGGAGAGGATGTTTTCGCTCAGGGCGATTTATTGCTGGCTCAGTACACCCGTGCATACGGCTACTACAATCCGGCTTATGCCGGTATGCGCAAAGAGATTTTCATTACTGCGCTGCACAATAGACAATGGGAAGGCATGCCCCGAAGTCCTAAGAGCTTCGTCGTACTGGCCGATGCGCCTATTCGCTTCTTCGACAGAGAGCATGGGATGGGAGTTCGGGTAGTGACCGAAACGAGAGGGCTCTTTGCCATCAATGAGCTGATGGGGCAATATGCCTTCAAGCAGAAACTCTTCGGCGGAGATCTGTCCGTCGCCCTCCAAGCCGGACTCGTCAATACGGCTTTCGATGGCACCAAGGTGGAGCTCGAGACGGAGAACGATCCGGCCATCCCCCTTACCAAAGTGAGCGGAAAGGCCTTCGACATCGGTGCAGGTATATACTACCGCCGCAAAGAATTGTACGTCGGATTCAGCTCTACCCATCTGACCGCTCCGGCAATTCCGCTCAATGAACAGTACATATTAGATCTGACAAGGCATTATTATCTCCTTGCCGGATACAATATCCGCTCCATTTATTCGTTATTTGCATGGCATCCTTCTATCTTTGCAGCTACTGACGGGCACAGTTCTCGTTTGGACGTGACGATGGGAATGTCATACAACAACCGCTTCTTTGCCTCACTGATGTATCGTCCCACACAAGCCGTGGGAGTGAGCTTGGGGATGCAGTTGGGCAAGTTCTATGCCGGCTATGCTTTCGAGTGGCCGACATCGGTACTGGCTAAAGCCTCATGGGGAAGCCACGAATTGCTGGTCAGCTATTCTTTCCCATTGAGCAATACGAAGAATAGAGATGCAAAGTATAAAAGCATTCGTTTCCTCTGAAAACTGCCTTAGCGCAGGATTCGGGGAGAGCAGCGAAGCAGATATATAAATAATGTATGTGTAGAAAGAACAGGTTTTTCGCTCTTGCAGGCTTTTTTCTGTTTGGAGTTTTCACTATTTCGTCGTGCGGCTCTTCCAAACGGGCTGTTGGCGGTGAACTGACCGGTGCCAAGCTATCTTCATGGAATGAGCCATCGCCTTTCGGGATGATACAGGTTCCCCGAGGGAGTATTGTGTTGGGCAACAAAGAGGCAGACAGCTTATGGGGCATACCTGCCGAATCGCGCCCTATATCTGTGGATGCTTTTTGGATGGATCGGACGGAGATCACCAATGCCCAATACCGCCAGTTTGTCTACTACGTTCGGGACTCCATCATCCGCGAACGTCTGGCCGATCCTGCATACGGCGGCAACGAAGAATACAAGATTACCGAGAATAAGTTCGGCGAACCCGTAACTCCTCATTTGGATTGGAGCAAACCTATTCCTTCCGAAAAGCGGGCTACCGAAGAAGAAATAGCTGCCATCAACAGCGTTTACTATACCAATCCCGTCACTCATGATCGAAAGCTCAATCCGGATCAAATGGTCTATCGGTACGAAGTCTACGATTATCGTTCGGCAGCTTTGCGCGAGCATCAGCTCAAGGCCGCAAAGCGCAATCTGAATACGGACATCAAGGTAGACCCCAACGCCGTAGTGATGATATCGAAAGACACGGCTTTTGTGGACGAAAGCGGCAATATCATCAGCGAAACCATTACGCGTCCGCTTAGCAGCGAATACGATTTTCTCAACACATACATCGTACCGATCTATCCCGATGAGACCTGCTGGGTAAATGATTTCCCCAATGCTCGTACCGAGATTTATACGAGAATGTATTTCAATCACCCGGGCTACGATGATTATCCCGTAGTAGGTATTTCATGGGAACAGGCTCAGGCGTTCTGTGCGTGGCGGTCGGAATTCTTCCGCAAAGGTATTCGCTTGCCTGAAGGACAGATCATGGACGACTTCCGTCTGCCCACTGAAGCCGAATGGGAATATGCTGCCCGAATGGGCGATTCCAACAATAAATATCCCTGGAGTACCGAAGACTTGAGGACAGGACGGGGTTGTTTCTTGGGCAATTTCAAGCCCGGAGAGGGAGATTATACGGCTGACGGTCATTTGATACCGTCTCGTGTATCCAGTTTTTCGCCCAATGACTTCGGCTTGTACGATATGGCAGGCAATGTGGCCGAATGGACCAGCACGGCATTTTCGGAGTCCGGACTCAAACAAATGTCGGACATCAATCCCGAACTGGAATACAAAGCTGCGCTCACGGATCCGTACATCCTGAAGCAAAAGGTAGTACGCGGTGGTTCGTGGAAAGATGTGGCTCGCTTCATCCGCTCGGCTACTCGTAGCCATGAATACCAGAACGTAGGTCGTTCCTATATCGGATTCCGTTGTGTACGTACTTCCATTGCCTTCTCTTCCGGAAAGGCTCCTAAGAGTTCGCGTCGCAGCATAAAGAAATAAGTATCGCCAATCTATATTCAAAACAAGAAAAACAAGTATTATGGGTCATTATAGAAGATACAAGAACATCCTTGAGATGTATTTGGCCAGTCACAAAGGACGCCGACTTCTCAATATCGTTTATAGTTGGGGTGCTGCTGTGGTGATTTTGGGTGCTCTCTTCAAGTTGCTCCATTTGCCGATGGGCAATGAGATGCTTTTCGTGGGGATGATCACAGAATTCTTGGTGTTTTTTATCTCCGGTTTTGAAAAACCCGCAATGGAATATCACTGGGAAGAGGTCTTCCCCGAACTGGACTCGAAGAATCCGATGGACCGTCGGGAGATGGAGCAGCGTCGGGAGTATCTTCGTGAAAAGGCCAAAGAAGCAGCTGCATACGCGGAAAGGCCATCTTCTGTGCGCCTTGCCTCTGCCTCTTTGGGTACGCAACCGCAAGAACAGCCCAAGCCTGCCACTCCTTTCCAGTCCCAACTGACCGGAATACTGCCGGAAGAGCAGATCCAACGCCTGAGCGAAGGCATAGACAAACTGGCTGAAGCAGGCGAACAGCTTGCCCGTATCGGCCGGACTGCAGCCGCCATGACGGAGAGCTACGAGCAGATGCAAGCGGATCAGGAAGGCCTGCGTCTCAATTCGCAATCGTATATCCAGCAGATGGAAAGCCTCAGTCGCAATATCTCCGGCCTGAATACCATATACGAAATACAGCTCAAGGGCATCAGCTCCCAGATCGACACCATCGATCGCATCAACCGCGGATTGGCTCATATCCGAGATATGTATGACAATAGTGTCATCGACAGTTCTTCATTCCGCAACGAAAACGAGCGTATGGCACGCCAACTGACCCAACTCAACGAGGTGTATGCTCGCTTGCTCCAAGCCTTGACAACGAATGTAGGTCTACCCGGTATGCCCGGCAATTTTGGTGCTTCTAATCCTTCATCATCCGGCAGCTCACCCTTATAAGCCATGGCAGTAGGTTCTAATGGGAATGCCAATAGGCAAAAGATGATCAACCTGATGTACCTCGTGTTCATCGCCATGATGGCTTTGAACGTATCGAGTGAGGTACTGGATGGTTTCGACAAAGTGGATAAGAGCTTAACCTCTTCCATCGACGGCTCCGATAAGCGCAACAATCTGGTGCTGTCCGAGCTGAATACGGCTTATCGCACCAATCCCGAAAAGGTGAAAGTATGGTATGAACGTAGCCTTGTCTTACAGAAAGAGGCTGATTCGCTCTGTACCTTTATAGATGATCTGAAGTTGGCCATTGCCCGTGAGTCGGATGGGAAAGATGCAAAAGTCAATGATATCAGACGAAAGGACAATCTCGACGCTTCTTCCGTAGTAATGCTGAATCCGATCAACGGTAAAGGCAGCACACTTCGCAAGGAGGTGGACAAGTTCCGCGAGCTGGTCGCTACACTCATGACCGACAAGGCGAAGTTGAAACTCATAGAACAAGCCCTTAACACAGAATCCGGCACCAAAGGCAAATCTTGGGAAAGTTCTTTGTTCGAGAATATGCCTACTGTAGCAGCCATTACACTCCTGACCAAGCTCCAAAGCGATGTGCGTTATGCTCAGGGCGAAGTACTTGCCGATCTGGTAAAGAGCGTGGATGTGGGGGATTATCGTGTGAACAGTATCACGGCACAAGTGATTCCACAGAGCCAAATCGTCATGTCGGGCGATACATATAAGGCCAATATCGTCCTCTCCAGTGTAGATACCACGCAAAGACCGGACGTATTTGTAAACGGTAAGCTCCTTTCTCCCGAGAACATGGGCCTATTTACGGCTACGGCAGGTGCACCGGGCACATATCCGGTCAAAGGATATATCGAAATGATGGGTAACGATGGGGTTAAGATTCGTCGTGACTTTGAAAGCGAATACTTCGTTACGGAACCAATGGCCTCCGTTGCTCCGACGATGATGAATGTACTCTATGCCGGTATAGACAATCCGATCAATATCGCCGTACCGGGTGTGGCTCAGCAAAACGTTTCTGCAACGATCAACAATGGTACGCTCACTCGCCGTGGCAATCTCTGGATAGCACGGCCGACGAAAGTAGGCAGCGAAGCCATTATTTCCGTCACAGCTCAATCAGGAGGCCGTACCATCCAAATGGCAAAGACTACCTTACGTGTCAGAGCTCTCCCCGATCCTCTTCCCTATATCGAATATAAGGATGTGCAAGGGAACACGAAACGCTTCAAGGGTGGCCGTTTGGGTAAGCGTGAAATCCTGGCAGCAGGCGGCATTAAAGCCGCTCTTGACGATGATTTGCTGGAAGTAAACTACACAGTGGTGAAGTTCCAACTCGTGTTCTATGATTCGATGGGCAACTCGATTCCCGAAGTTTCCGACGGAGCTTCATTCTCTGAGAGACAAAAACGACAAATACAGAATCTGGGCAAAGGCAAGCGTTTCTACGTAACAGAAGTAATTGCACGCGGTCCGGATGGTATCGAACGTAAGATTCCGGCCATTGAAGTAATTGTGAACTAAAAGTGTTTATGAAAGTATTCAAAGCAGTCATAGGAGCGATCCTTGCAGCGACGGTCAGTATCCCGTCCGTTGCGCAGGAAAATACGAACAACCGCTCTCCGCAAGTGGGTCGAGCACCGCGCAATACCGAGGTGGAACAAATGACTACTCTATCCAATCGTGCTCAGGAATTCAACAGACGTCTGACACAGAAGACCGACAACGCCCCCTGGAGGCGAGTCGTGTACCGACGCGTAGACCTGATGGAAGAGTCCAACGCGGTACTCTATTATCCACCCCGTCCGATTGGTGATCGCAAGAATCTCTTCAGCACGATATTCGGACTCATCAATTCCAACAGCCTCGACGTGTACGAATATCTGGATGGATTCGAAGCCTTCACAGACCAGTACAAGATCAAGTTCCAAGAGTTTCTGGACAGGTTTGGCATCTATTACCAACCGAGTACGAACAAGAATGCGGAGCTCTTCAAGGTGGCCGACAGCGACATTCCCTCGGCAGAAGTCAAAGCCTACTACGTAAAGGAGGAATGGTACTTCACTCCGACCAATAGCGATGTGGACATTAAGATCCAAGCCATTTGTCCGATCATGACCGGCCAAGACGAATTCGGCGAAGTACGCAATCAGCCTTTGTTCTGGATTCCTTACGAAAATATCCGTCCCTACATCGCTCGTGAACGAGTAATGCTTAGCAGTCTGAATAATACTCGCAATTCTACGATAGACGATTTCTTCCGTCTTAATCTATACAAAGGCGACATCGTCAAGACAGAAAATCTGCACAACCGAGCTTTGGCCGAATACTGTCCTACGCCCGATTCCATGAAGATGGAGAGCAAACGTATCGACAAGGAATTACAAGGCTTCCGCGATGGGCTCTTTGTGACACAGGATACCACATGGATGAAGCAGGTGGAGACAAAGAAAAGCAAGGGAAAGAAACTGGAAAAGGCTCGTGGTAAAAATATCACCAGCCGAACACGCGGACAAGGCGAGGGGGCTGCTGAGACTGAGGCCGTCGAACCCAAAAAGCAGAAAGCTTCTAAAAACAAGGCTGCGACTCGCTCGGTTCGTCGCCGCAAGTAATACAAAAACAATTATCCGGGGATGTGTCAAAACAAAACATTTTGGCATATCCCCTTTTAGTTTGAAGAAGTAGATAACATGCTAAAGGCTTAGACTGAGAGTATTCGGACTGCACCTATATATGCTTGCCTATACTCGTAATCGAACGTAACGCCGTGGATTGTCCGTTTTGTCAAGCTGTCTCTTTTTTGCCGTGAATCCATATCTATCCCTCTTTCTCACCTTTTTCCGTATCGGCGGATTCACCTTCGGTGGAGGTTATGCCATGTTGCCACTGATCAAGGCCGATATAGTGGATAAGCACCACTGGCTATCGGAGGAGGATTTTCTGGATCTTTTTGCCGTTGCGCAATCCCTGCCCGGAGTCTTTGCCGTCAATATATCCATCTTCGTAGGCTATCGTCTCAGAGGATATGCCGGAGCAGCCGTTTGTGCCTTGGGGACTATTCTTCCCTCGTTCCTGATCATTCTGGCTGTAGCCATGTTCTTTGCGCAGATGAGGGACAACAAAATCATTGCAGCCATTTTCCGAGGATTGCGTCCTGCTGTTATTGCTATGATCGCAGCTCCGGCCATCTCTACATGGAAAGCCATGAAGATGAAAGCCGTTTCGCTCTGGATCCCGATCCTTGCTGCTATTCTTGTTTGGTATGCCGGAATATCACCCGTGTGGATTATCCTCGTTGCCGCAGCTTTGGGTATTCTCTATAGTCGTTACCTCCGCTTTCGTATTCGGAATATGCATTCCTGATCAATCCCTTTCGATCCGATGATTTATTTGCAACTTTTCTGGGTATATATCAAGATCGGGCTGTTCGGTTTCGGTGGAGGCTACGCCATGTTGTCGCTGATTCAAGATGAAGTGGTGAACTGCTACGGTTGGATCACAGCGCAGGAGTTCACGGATATTGTTGCCGTCAGCCAGATGACACCCGGCCCCATAGGCATCAATAGTGCCACATACATAGGCTATACCGTGACCGGCAACATATGGGGCTCCGTCTTGGCTACGGTAGCCGTCAGCCTGCCATCTTTCGTTTTGGTATTGATTATTTCGGCCTTTTTTGCACGATTCAGACGCAACACCTATGTCGATGCCGCTTTTACTATGGTACGTCCTACTTCTGTTGGCCTGATCGCGGCTGCAGCACTATTGCTCACATTCCGGCCGGACTTCATTTCAGCCTTGTTCGCCACCGGCTCGGCAAGCCTCAATCAGGTAGTCGTACGGGAGAACTTCACTGACCTTTGGAGCATCCTCCTGTTCCTGCTTTCCTTCCTTGTCACTGTCAAGAAGTGGCTCCATCCCATCCTCACGATACTGCTTGCCGGTCTCGCCGGCCTGCTGATATACGGCTTCTGAAAACGAGCTATGCCATAAATCGAATTATGACACAGCCCATTCGGCCGGCTTAGGATTTCCAAGAAGGGCTTTATCCCAACCGAGATCGACAGATGGAGATATTCGTTGACAGGGTACGAACCTGCAGGCTTTTATCTTTAGAGCTTCCTAATATCTTCAAGACGGTTCAGCCAACCTCTCAAGAAACGTTTATTGGTATGCCTTAGCAATTCGCGTTCGGTGGCCTTGCGTCCGATGCTATCCTCGTACTTTTTTATGCTTCTTGCTGTAATGTCCTCTAAGAACTCGCGACGTGCATCGAAGATGGACTCAAACAGCTCATCGGGATCTGCACTATTGACAGCCTGTAAGGTCTTATTGCCCACTATTCCATCAGCCTGCACACCTAGTATCCTTTGAGGAATAACAATACCATACTTGCCTGAACCCCAAACCCAATCGACAAGGATATTAGCCACCTTTTGAGACTCGATTAAGTCAGCTTTCCAACGATCCCAATAAAATGGTTTCAAGACTCGATTCAGGACGTCATCATCGGTTAGCAACTTGAGATCCTCAACATCGATGTCTCCATCGCCGTCTTTGTCATAGCCGACTCTTTTCCAAGTCGCTATTGTTACACCTTTGTTTGTTGCCCCTCCTGCATCGGCAGGATCATGGACAAAACCACCTTCCCATTTCAATATATATGGGAGTAATAACTTAACATTTGCCATCTTTCTTCAACTTCTTTGAGTTCAACATAAGTCAACTTCCAAAAGCCATTCGGCATCGTCTTACAAAAAGCTCGTTCCACAGTCCTCCCGTCATTCCTCCGACTGCATGAACCTTCGTTTTTAAGCCTATCCTATCCATAAGGATCTATTTCTCTCTTAAAGAGAGAGACTATCTATGCTACAAAGATAAGTATTTTTATTGCCGTCCGGTAAAAAAATGAAGATTCTTCAAAACATACTGTAATAATGGAGTCTGCTTTACTGCCATTTATATGTGGTTAGGCTGTTTTCCCCCTTCGTAATGACACTTTATAGAACAGTAATGGCAAAGAAGGGAAGATTTTATCTCGAATTTCCTAACTGCCCAATTTTTACCGGACATCAGTTCGTATTTTCTGAAATTCGCGAGCGAGAATTTTTCCGTTGTGGTGCGTAAAATTTTTACTTTCCGAACCAAAACGAAAAAATTCCCGAGCCACGTTTTTCCAAACGCTAAACCGCCATTTTTACGACAGATATGTGCTGAAAAAAAGTTGACACTCTGAGAGGAGACCTTTGCACGGCGATTGGTGTGTATTTTGT
>PVMJ01000260.1_pt1 | contig 65436 bp, 72 predicted proteins | sample 1853361 | NCBI WGS metagenome assembly PVMJ01 (sample SAMN08533506, study PRJNA380276) | Synthetic metagenome, whole genome shotgun sequencing project. | isolation source: mock microbial community containing genomic DNA from 20 ATCC strains | collected 2017 | reverse complement strand
TATTTTTCAAAGGTCTCAAAATATGCAATTCAAGAGGGCGGTATTAGTATTAATACTGAAACCATTCAAGATATTCTGGGCATTGTTTCAGTGGTAAAAGAGCCTCAAATTCCTTTCCCGCAAGCAGATAGTTTCGAACGCGTAATCAATCTTTGTGAGCTTTTGAAACAAAGAGGTTTTATCAGCAAATATGATATTACTCAAAATTACGATTTTGACCACCGACAGACCGATTACTATTCAAACGCCGCAAAGTATTTAGGATTAATAAAAGATGCTCGCGAAAACAGAAATATCGGATACACATTAACTCAAAAAGGGCTACAGGTATTTAATCCGTCTATTTCTATTGTTAATAGACAGTTAGAGTTTGTAAAACTCATATTAGAGCATGCAGCATTTCAAGAAACACTAAAACTATATTTTGACAAGGGAGAGGTCCCTACAAAGGACGAAGTGGTTGTAATAATGAAAAATAACGGATTATATAAGATTGATTCAGATACAACATACAAACGAAGGGCTGCGACGATTATTTCTTGGATAAATTGGATTTTAGGATTAATCGAGTAATAATTAAAAAGGTTTATTGTGGTTTGCAAACAACATCATCGTTATGATCCACAGCACAACAATTTACCAGTGGATCAAGGTGGAGCAGGAAGACATCGTTGTGCCGGATGTGCTTATGAAAAAGGGTACAGAGAAGGATTGATACGCAGAGAGCATTTGAATTTGGAATTAGATTCATTGCCAGAGAGTCAAGCAGGAACAGTTAGGCACAAAAGTCCTCATGCTGCTTATGCCGCTGGGTATTTAGCGGGAGTAGAAGACTCTTATAAGGATACGAATAGCTAAGGGAGCGAACAAACATCCCCATTGAAATACAAAGCCCGTGAAGTCCGAAATAAAACTTCACGGACTTCGTGTTTCGTCTAGCAGAAGCGTGAAAAACGGCTTTCAGTTAGTCTTTTTTTCGTTTTTGCAGTCGTCCTTGATTATTTGCGGAGGGCTGCGCGTAGGACGTCGAGGCTCTCCTTGCTATAGCCGCGACTCTCGGCTGCGGCGTAATCGTCGGCCGCCGCTTTCTTGTCGCCTATGGCGGCGTTGATCTCGCCTCGCAGCACGAAGAGGGAGGCGGCAGGCGGTGTGGCGCATTCGAAGGCTTTGTTGATGTCGCGCAGGGCGTAGCCTTTCATTCCCTTGTTCAGGAAGAGGCGGGCGCGCCCTTCGTAGGCTGCGGCGTTTTTCGGGAGTTTGTCTATCACGTAGTTGTAGAGCCGTTCGGCTTTGTCGTATTCGCCTTTCATCGTTGCCACCAGGGCGATGCCGAGACGGGCTTTGAGCGAGGAGTCATTGATGCGGAGGATTTCTTCCAGATCCGACTCGGCATCGCCGTACATTCCTTTGGCCAGGTAGAGCATGGCTCTGCCGTAGTGGAAGATCTCGTTGTCCGGCTCTGCCCTGAGCAGTTCGTTGTAGTCGAATATGGCTTCGTCCGTCCGTCCCATTTCGGTCAGGAGCATGGCTCTGTTCGTGCGCAGGAGCTTGTCGTCGGGGAGCTTTTGCAGGGCTGCGCTGTAGGTGAGCAGGGCTTCTTCCGGCTTGCCCTGTCTCTGCTGGATGGCACCGAGGTTGTTCATCAGGGCATAGCCGGAGGGCAGGTCGGGATAGGCTTTGATGGCCTGACGGAGTGCTTGCTCGGCCAGCTCGAGGTTGCCCTGTCCGAGGGCTTCGAAGGAGCGGTCGATGAGCCGTGTGTAGTCTGCCGGCAGGCTGTCCTGTCGGGCGGTAGTTGGCTGTCCGAAGAGTGGCGGCAGAAGGGTCGAAAAGAGCAGGCAAAGGGCCGAAAGCCGAAGGATGCGCAGGAATCTATCCGTCATAATTTCTATATTTTTGTCCGTGACAGTGCGGAAAGCATACCGGCCGACAGCGTCTCGGCCGGTCTTTCCGCCTCTATTAACGACATAAAAGTAACGAATAGTATGGGTTTGAAAATCCTTTTCCCACTGCAAAATCTTCCCGTTGATACAACTAAAGTCAATAAAATAGCAGAAGTCGTTTCGCCCGAAGCACTCAAGCAAATCAAAGAGATCAAGCCTTCGCAATGGACGGAGCTGCTCACGCAGTGGGGCGGCAAGGCGTTGAGCTTCGGTATCAAGGTGCTCATCGCCCTGGTGGCTTTCTATCTGGGCAAGCTGCTGCTGAATGCTCTTGTCAAGTGGCTCGATCGGATCATGGTTCGTCGTTCGTTCGAGCCGGCAGCGCGTACTTTCCTTCGCTCCTTTGCCAATATCGGGGGCTTTGTGCTGCTGATCGTCATCATTATCTCCACATTGGGTTTCCAACCGGTTTCGCTCGCGGCCTTGCTGGCTTCGGTGGGTGTGGCTGTCGGGATGGGTCTGAGCGGACAGCTTCAGAATCTGGCCGGCGGTCTGATCGTGCTGCTGACTAAACCGTTCAAAGTGGGGGACTACATCGTCTCCAACAACGTGGAAGGGGTCGTGGATGGCGTGACGCTTTTCCACACCACGGTAATGACGTTCGAGAACAAGTACATCTTCATCCCCAATGGCTTACTCAGCAGCAATGTGATCATCAACTACAGCCGCATGGCGGTGCGTCGGAACGAATGGATCATCGGGATCGAATACAACGAGGACTTCGATCGGGTGAAAACGCTGCTGCTGCGTCTGATCGATGAGGAACCGCGTATTATCAAAGACCCCCTCCCCGCCGTGGTCTTGAAGGAATTGGCCGACAGCTCTGTGAGGGTGATGGCACGTGCATGGTGTGCGACGGACGACCTGTGGAATGTTTACTGGGATATAAACGAACGAATCTATAGCGAATTCAATCGTCAGGGTATAGCATTCCCGTTCCCGCAGCTTACGATACACGGATCCGCCGCCGGGCAGGAGCGAAGGGGGAAAAGTACGGAAGCTCAATCGCCGGAGAACGTCTCCACCAATACCTCCCTGTAAGAGTTGAAGATCTTGGATTTGGACACGAATCCGAGATAACATCCCTGCTCGTCTATGACAGGCAGGTTCCAAGCCTTGGTGTCGTCGAAGATCCGCATGATGGTCTCCATGGACATCGTATTGACTATTTTGGCCGGAGGAGAAACCATGAAGCGGCTGACCTTGAATCTCTCATACAGCTCCGGCCGGAACATGATATTGCGGATATTGTCCAGCAATACCAGCCCCATCAGCAGGTTGTTCTCGTCCAGGACGGGGAAGACATTGCGATGGCTGATACCGAACACGTGTACGACATCTCCCAGAGTCATATCGGGTTTGACCGGTTCGAAATCCTTTTCTATCACCGCATCCAGCGTCATAAGCGTCAGCACGGCCTTGTCTTTCTGATGCGTCAGCAGCTTTCCTTTCTGTGCCAAACGGAGCGAATAGATGCTGTGCGGCATGAAAAGGCGGATGGTGGCGTACGAACTCGTACTCACGAGCATGAGCGGAAGGAAAAGATTGTATCCGCCGGTCAGCTCGGCGATCAGGAAAATACCTGTCAGCGGCGCGTGCATGACCGCGGCCATCACTCCGGCCATGCCGAGGAGAGCAAAGTTTTTCTGTGGCAGATAGACCTCGATGAAGGGAAAGAAGTTCAGCGCATAGGCAAAGATGAATCCGCTCAGTGCTCCCATGAACAGACTGGGCGCGAAAAGTCCGCCGCAGCCTCCGCCCGAATTGGTGGCTACGGAAGCGAACACCTTCGTGATGATGATAAATCCGAGGAAAACGAACAGCACCCAATAGGAATTGGAATACGGCTCGAACAGGCTGCCATCCATCAAAGAGCTGTACTGGCCGCCGAGCAGGGCGTTGATCGTATCGTAGCCCTCACCGTATAGCGGAGGGAAAAGGAAGATCAGACCGCAGAGGATAAAGGCTGATATGAGGTAGCGTTGGCGATAGTGTGGAAAGTTCTTGAGTTTGCTCTCGAAGACGAACATGACCTTGGAGAAGTAGAAAGATACCAGTCCGCAGAATACACCCAGTAGCAGAGCATAGGGGATGCGATCCATCGAAAAAGGATCGTTGAGCGTAAAGCTGAACATGGCTCCCTGCCCCGTGATAATATAGGATACGGCGGCGGCACTGACCGAGCTGATCAGCAGCGGCAGCACGGACGACATGGTCAGATCCAGCAGGAGGACTTCGATGACGAATACCAACCCCGTGATCGGAGCCTTGAAGATCCCCGAAATGGCACCTGCGGCCCCACACCCCACGAGGAGCATCAGCGTCTTCTGCTCCATGCGGAAGAGCCGGCCGAGGTTGGAGCCGATGGCAGCCCCCGTCAGTACGATGGGGGATTCGGCTCCGACCGATCCGCCGAAGCCGATCGTAATGGAACTGGCTGCAAGCGAGCTCCACATATTGTGCGGCTTGATGCGGCTTTTGCGCTGAGAGATCGCAAACAAAATCTTCGTCACCCCATGGCCGATGTCGTCCCGAACCACGTAGCGCACAAATAGCCACGTGATCAAAATACCCACGACGGGGAAAATGAGATAGAGATAGCTCGTTTCGCGAATGCGGTCGAATGCGAAGTGCTGGATGATGTGTATCGTATTCTTGAGCAGAACGGCGGCAAAAGCCGAGAGGATACCGATAATGAGGCTCAAGATGATGAGAAAAAGCCTTTCGTTTATGTGCCTTTCGCGCCAAAGGAGGAAGTGCAAGAACCACCCGTAGCGACTCGTTTCCTTATCCTTCATTTCCCCAATCCTTTAAAAATCGTTTGGCAAGTATATAACAGTACTTCTATATCCAGCCTGAGGCTCATATTCTCGTAGTACAGAAAATCGTATTGCAGGCGTTCCAGCATTTCATCCAGAGTGGAAGCATAGCCGTATCGTACCATGCCCCAGGAGGTGATGCCCGGACGGACATTGTGCAGCAGATAGTAGTAGGGAGCACGCTCCACGAGTTGCCGGATGTAGAAAGCCCGTTCGGGGCGCGGCCCCACGAAGCTCATATCGCCCCGAAGCACATTCCAGAACTGAGGCAATTCGTCCATCCGGTATTTGCGCAAGATGCGCCCGATGGGTGTGACCCGCGAATCGCCATCGAAGCTGAGACTCGGGCCGTCCTTCTCGGCATCGAGGTACATGGTGCGAAACTTATAGATCGTAAACGGCCGGCCGTGAAGTCCGATACGCTCCTGTCCGAAGAAGACGGGGCCTCTCGACGAACGCTTGACCAGAACGGCGATCACGGCATAGACCGGAATCAGCAGAATCAACATCAAAAGGGAGAACAGCCGGTCGGCGAACCACTTGATGCTCTTGGCGCATTCGCTCATGTTGGTGGCCGTCATGTCCACCATAGGCTCTCCTTTCATCCCCTGTACATTTACTTTGGCTCCGGCGAAAAGCATGCTGCGCATCGGCACGCATACCGGCATGTGGAAGGGATAGAGCTGGTAAAGGAGCAGACTGATGAAGCTGGCATCGGGGCAATCCACGGCGAGGATGATCTGATGGGGCTTGCTCTCTTTCACCGCTTCGGCGACAAGCGTGGCAAAGGACTTGAGCGACTGCTCGAATCCCTCTCTCGTCGTCGGAGGGACGAAGTGGAGCCGCGTGGTGGCCATGTCGTTTACGGACTTCAGCCACGAAGCCGTCTCTTCGGCTATCGTGCCGCTCCCGATGAGCAGCACCCGATGATAACCCTTTGTCTTTTTTCGCTCTTTGATGCCGAAGGTCGTCACCCATAGACGGGGGAAATATACCCAAGGCAACACAGTCGCCACCATCATAAAGAAGAGCCGCAGGTAGAGCGCCGTGTCGTGTACGATGTCGTCCACCACGAGCAGCAGAAAGACGACGACGGATCCGACCAGCACCGACGCCACGGTCGTCAGCAGTTCGGATATTCGGCTTTTGGCTATGGGTTTGTTGTAGTATCCCGAGAGGGCGAAGAGAGAGAGCCAGAAAAGCAGATAGAGGATCCCCACCCACAGGCTCTTGGCGTTGAAGAGATATTCGGACAGAGTGGAGTATATGCGCTCTTGCTCTTCCGTGAGGTAACGCAGCGTATTGTAGCTCAAATAGGAAGCCACAATACCGAAGACATCTGCCAGCAGATAGCGCAGGCGGTGTAGCTGCATACGTGTCATTGGCGGATCACCTCCACTTCTCCCCTTGTGCCGAGTCGAATGATCGAAGAGGCCTGACCGGCCGGCTCTTCGCGCCGGCACTCCACTATATAATCCACACCGTCTAAGATGGCCGGAGCGATCTCGCCGAAAGTCCGTGCCGAGGGTTGGCCGCTGATATTGGCCGACGTGGATACTATGGGGACGCGCATCAGTCTGCATAGCTCGGCAGAGAAGGTTTCACGCGTCAGGCGAATACCCAGCGATCCGTCCGAAGCGATGAGTGCCGGCACCACGCCTTTGGCCTGAGGATAGATGATGGTCAGCGGTTTGGTCGTCAGCTCGATCAGATCCCAGGCCAACTCCGGCACTTCGTCCATGAGGCCTTGGAGCTTCGCTTCCGAATCGATGAGGACGAGCATGCTCTTGCTGTCCGCTCTTTCTTTCAGCCGGTAAATCCGCCGGACGGCTTCCTCGTTCGTGGCATCGCAGCCTATTCCCCAAATGGTATCTGTCGGGTAAAGGATGATGCCGCCTTTGCGCATGACTTCGGCGGCTTTCTTCGCTTCACTTCTCTGAATATCGTTGAGCATATCGATGGGTATATCTCTATTTTTTCGAGAGAGCCGAGTGCGCTCACTCCTTCACGGGCAAAAGTATGAATATCTGCCGTATCAATGCTTTAATATGTCATTTCTTAGTCTTCATCGGTTATTTCTGTCTGTTTCTTTATTTTATAAATGATCAGTTCCGGCCGGAGAAAGTTTTTTCTGCAGTACGGAAAAGTTGGAAAGCCGTCCTGCAATTCTTTATTCAAAGGTTTCGGATATATAAACAAAGCTTTTGAACATATATCCAAAGACTTTATTTACATATCCGAAGGCTTCGGATAGAGATTTTCCGGCCGGATAATTTATTTTTGTCGGTTGTCGGGAAAATTTTTCCCGGCCCGGAAGAAAACAATTGACCGGCGATGAGTAAACCGATATAGCTGTACAGAAGAAATGGCCAAGTTTGTGATGAGAGAAATGCCCGATATGCAAGGCAAGGGCAAGCGGACGATGTATCCGAAAATGATCAGCCGAGGCACGATGGGGCTGGACGAGATAGCCGATCTGATTTCCTCCCAATCGACATTCTCCCCGGGTGAAGTCAAAGGGTTGGTTACGGCCTTGGCTCGGACGATAGCCCACGGCGTGGCTTCGGGATATACGGTGAAGATAGAGGAGATCGGCTCTTTCTCCGCTTCGCTCACCTTGCACAAAGGCGTAGAACCCGAGGAGGCCGAAGGCGGCACACGCCGCAATGCCGCCAGCGTGACGATAGGAGGTGTCAATTTCCGCCCCGACAAGGCATTGATTCTCGAGGCTCGTACTCGCGTTCATCTGGTGCGAACTACGGTACGCCGTCCCCGTCGGCCCAATTTGACTCGCGAAGAGCGGCTGGCCTTGGCCTTGCGCCATCTCGATGGCCATAGCTTGCTCAAGGTGGCCGATTATTGCAGACTTACGGGGCTGGGACGTACCGCTGCCGCGGAAGAATTGCGCGCTTTCGATCGCGAGGGTCTGATCGACTCCACGGGGAGCGGCACACATAAGGAATATATTATAAGGAACAAAGCCGGGATCTGACAAGGCGGGAAGACGACCGTTACGGGCTTTTTGCGTTCTTAAGAATTGCGCTATTTTTGTGTGTGCAAAGAAAGATGTGTCGGATAGGCGAACCTTGCTCTTGCCCAGTTGAGAGTCCGAGTCGTTGCCGGGAGACAGAGAGAGAAAGGTATTCGCCGATTTTTTTTGTGCAGTCTAACCTCATAACATAGATTTAATGAGTCTTATCTTTACCGCCATTGTCGTATTTCTTTTCATCCTTGCTATATTCGACTTGATTGTGGGTGTCAGCAACGATGCGGTCAACTTCCTCAATTCTGCCATCGGAGCCAAGGCTGCTCCATTCAAGATCATCGTCGGTGTGGCAGCGTTGGGGGTTTTTTGTGGCGCAGCCATGAACAACGGCATGATGGAGATTGCCCGACACGGGATTTTCAGGCCGGAACATTACACTTTCAGCGAATTGATGGTCGTATTTCTGTCGGTGGTGATCACCGATGTCGTCCTGATGGATATGTTCAATTCGCTCGGCATGCCTACCTCTACGACCGTCTCACTCATTTTCGAGCTGTTAGGCGGTTCTTTTTTTATGGCCATGACCAAGGTGGGCGGTACGGTCGGCTTTCAGGATCTTCTCAATACGGAGAAAGCTCTTTCTGTCATATTGGGTATCTTCCTTTCGGTGGGAATTGCTTTCTTCTTCGGGATGGTCGTTCAGTATCTGAGCCGTTTGCTCTTTACCTTTAATTACAGGCGGAATCTCCGATGGCTGGCCGGCCTTTTCGGCGGAGTCGCGGTTACATCCATCATTTATTTCATGCTCATCAAAGGGCTGAAGGGCGTGTCCTTTATGACCGAAGAATCCACGGCTTGGATAGCTGCCAATACGGGCAGGCTGGTATTGTACTGTCTGGTCGTTTCCATTATCCTGATGCAGGTGCTGTATTGGCTACGGGTCAATGTCTTCAAGGTGATCGTCCTCTTGGGTACCTTCGCTTTGGCGATGGCTTTTGCCGGCAACGACTTGGTGAACTTTATCGGTGTGCCGCTGGCCGGCTATTCCTCTTATTTGGACTTCAATGCCAACGGAAACGGGCAGTACGATACTTATCTGATGGGAGCCTTGAACGAACCGGCTTCCACTCCCGTATATTTCCTCGTGGCTGCCGGTATCGTAATGGTATATGCGCTGATTACATCGAAGAAGGCTCACAACGTGATCAAGACTTCGGTGGATCTGGCGCGTCAGGAGGAAGGTGAGGAGATGTTCGGCTCCTCGGGTTTGGCCCGGAGTATCGTGCGTTTCAGCACCACGACGGCCAATGCCGTGTCCCGTATAATTCCTCGTCCCGTAGGTCGGTGGATAGACAGTCGCTTCAATCAGGACGAACTGATCATGGCCAAGGGCGCGGCTTTCGATTTGGTGCGCGCTTCGGTCAATCTTGTTCTTGCCGGACTGCTCATCGCCTTCGGTACTTCGCTCAGGCTTCCCCTCTCCACCACCTATGTGGCTTTTATGGTGGCTATGGGTACTTCTTTGGCGGACAGGGCATGGAGCCGGGAGAGTGCGGTATTCCGTATCACGGGGGTATTCAGTGTGATAGGCGGTTGGTTTATCACTGCCGGTGCAGCCTTTATTCTCTGCTTCCTCGTTACGATGGTGAATCATTTCGGAGGCTATCCGGCGATGGCAGGAATGATCATCTTGGCGATCTTCTTGCTTGTCCGTAGTCATATTCGTTTCGATAAGAAGAAAAAGAGCGAAACGAAGGACACTGTCTTTATCGACATGATGGCTTCGCACGACAAAGAAGAGATTTGGCAACTGCTGGCCAAACATATTTGTCAGAAGCAGTTGGCTTTGCTCGACTTCGCCGAGAACAACTATATGCAGATGACCGATGGCTTCATCAACGAGGATTTGAAGAGGCTTCGCCGCTCGATCAACGACCAGAATGCGGAGCGGCAGATGCTCAAGGTGAACCGCAGGAAAGAAACCCTCGGCATCCGTCGGATCGAAGAAGCCAAGTCCGTGGTCAAGAATACATGGTTCCATCTCGGTTGTAATAGTTGCGAGCAAATCGTATTTTGTCTCAAGCGTATTGCCGAGCCGTGTAAGGAGCATGTGGACAACAACTTCAATCCGCTGCCCAAGGTCTGTGTATCCGAATTTCTTGCTGCACGCGAAAAACTCATTCTCTATATCAAAGAGGCCAAGCTGATCGTGTCCAACGAAACGGATGAGATCTTGGATCCGATGACTTACCGCGGCAAGGACATCAAGAAAGAGCTAAAGCAGCTTCGCAAGACACAGCTTAGCCGCATTCAGCAGGGGGCGAGCAGTCTGAAGATTTCTCTCGTCTATCTGAATCTCTTGCAGGAGTCGCAGCAGTTGGTGAATATATTGGACGATCTGATCCACGCCACGGAGAAGCTGTTCGACCCTGTAGCCCGGATCGGCACGGACGAAGAATTTTTCAACTGACGGCCGATTGCTCTGTTTTTTCCTCACTGTGCATCCCCTGATAAAGGGTCTTCCGAATACATTAATAGGATGTAATAACGGAGGATCAGGGATAAATAATTGATAAAAGCTTGTGGAAGAGAAAAAAAATGCCTTACTTTGCAACCCGATTATGACCGCTTTATGATGCTACAAGCAGTCCTAACGAACTGGAACGATAAATAAACTAATAACGAAATAGCAATGTCAAAGATTTGTCAGATTACCGGCAAAAAGGCAATGGTTGGCAACAACGTTTCTCACTCCAAGAGAAGGACAAAACGAGTATTCGATGTCAACTTGTTCAGAAAGAAGTTCTATTGGGTAGAACAGGATTGCTGGGTTGTTTTGAGGATATCGGCTGCCGGGCTGCGCCTCATCAACAAAATCGGTCTCGACGCTGCCATCAAGCGCGCGGCCGAGAAGGGCTTCTTAAACGCATAATCAAGGGAGATATTCTGTCATGGCAAAGAAAGTAAAAGGCAATCGGGTGCAGGTTATCCTTGAATGCACCGAGCATAAGGAGAGTGGTATGCCGGGTATTTCTCGTTACATCACCACCAAGAATAGAAAAAATACGACTCAGCGTCTGGAACTCAAGAAGTACAACCCCATCCTGAGACGTATGACCCTTCATAAGGAAATCAAATAATAAAGAGGAGATCAGACAATGGCAAAAAAATCGGTTGCAACATTTAAGAAAGGTGATGGCCGTACCTACTCCAAGGTAATCAAGATGGTCAAGTCTCCTAAGACGGGTGCCTATACCTTCCAGGAAGAGATGGTCCCGAACGAAGCTGTAAAAGACTTCTTTAAGTAAGGTTTTTTCCTTTTGAATAATATAGAGTGCGATAAGCATTCTCAGTGAAGCCCCTTCTATTACACTATAGGGGCTTTATTTTTTTATCGATCGATCAAGATTGACAATGAAAACAAACAATTATTCCCTGCTATTTGTCTCTATCTCTCTTGTCTTTTTGTCGTTCTTTCCAGCAAAGGCACAGGCCGTACACCCGAGGATTGAAGCAGGGCTGGGTTTGTTGAAGGAGGGGCTGCCCCTTTTCTCTATACCTTCCATAGGCTGTCTTTTTCGAATGACGAGAAAAACTCTGTATCGAACCATCGGTCGGCTATTATCTATGGGTAGCTCCAAAGCATCAGGTGTCGGGCGGAACGCGGATGGCGAATTTGGCCTTTCATTTCTGAACGTTCTTGATCTTCACTCTTTTGAGTCATCCCAAAAAATGTTGTAGAAAGACTTAACATAGCGGGAAAAAGTTATTTTTGTTTCCACTTGAGTGGATTTACCTTTCACACCTATCATCCTTTTAATAGAAATCATCTGTAAGAATATTACTATGCAATGGCAAGAACTTTACCGTCAGCGTGTTTGCTCTGCAGACGAAGCTGTCGTGGACTCTCTTAAACCGGGAACGAAAGTTGTATTCGGTCATGCTGCTGCTGCGCCTGTCCGTTTCTCTCAGGCTATGTACCGCCAGCGTGAAAGGTTGGAGAATATCACAGTTTTCCACATGTTGTATTTCGGCGACGCGCCGCACCTTGCTCCCGAAATGCGTTCGCATGTACACCCGACTCTCAACTTCCTTGAGGGCAACTCCCGTCCGGCAAGCCGTGACCGTCGTGTCGATTTCATTCCCTGCCACTTCCACGAGGTACCGGAACTGTTTCGTCAGGGATTCTTTCCATTGGATGTAGCCGTAGTGCAGGTATCTACTCCTAACGAAGAGGGTTATTGCTCTTTCGGAGTTTCCTGCGACTACACAAAGGCTGCCGCCGAGTGCGCTCCGGTAGTAGTAGCCGAGGTGAACAAGCAAATGCCATTCATCGGTGGTGAAAACCTGATTCACATCTCCAATCTGACCCATATCATCGAAGTGGATGAGCCGATTGCAGAAGTATTGCCTCCTGCTATCAGCGACCTTGAGCTGAGGATAGGTCAGAATTGTGCCTCACTGATCAAAGACGGCGATACCCTCCAGTTGGGTATCGGCGGTATCCCCGACGCTGTGTTGCGTGCATTGGAAGGGCATAAAGATCTCGGTATTCACACGGAAATGTTTACCGACGGAGTGATGCGTATGATTCGCAAGGGGATTATCAACGGGAAGAAAAAAACATTGCATCCCGAAAAAGTCGTTACCTCGCTAATCTTCGGATCGAAAGAATTGTACGATTTTGTCAATAACAATCCGGTGATAGAATGCTATCCGGTGGATTATATCAACAACCCCGATGTTATCGGCAAGAATGACCGCATGGTTTCTATCAATTCCTGCTTGGAGATGGATCTTATGGGGCAGGCGGCTTCTGAGTCGATCGGGTACGAACAGTTCAGTGGATCCGGAGGTCAAGTCGATTTCCTTCGTGGGGCCAAGCGTTCCAAGGGAGGAATCTCCATTATGGCTTTCCCCAGTACGGCCAAGAAAGGGACTGAGAGTCGCATCGTTCCCATTCTGAAAGAGGGTGCTTGTGTCACGACCGGCCGTAACGAAGTGGACTATGTGGTGACGGAATATGGCGTAGCGCGTCTGCGTGGCGCAACGCTTCGTCAGCGTGCTGAAGCCTTGACTGCTATAGCACATCCCGATTTCCGACCGGCCCTTGAGGAGGAAATCCGCCGACGCTTCGAATAAGTCGGAAGGATTTTAGGCCTTATATAAACGGATTCGAAGCCATGTACAACTACACTGTGTACATGGCTTCGTATGTTTAACGTGAGTTCAATGTAAGCGATATGGTGCCGATTCTCTCTTGATGGGATATTGACTATAACCGAATCAGAAAATGAAAGGGAAAAAGTTTGACGTCTCATCGGACGTCGGAGCCCCTCGAAGCTGAAACCTCTCAACAGACAAATGAAATACATTGACAAACAGCATATTGCATGTTTTTCTTGGATCGAATCCGCATTGTTTTATAGCCGTTCGGAACATACGCCGAAAGGGGGTCGAGCTACGCCCTACAGCGACTCGGGCTACGCCGTAGAGCGTACCGAGCTGTGCTCTACGGCTCTTCGAGCTACGCTGTAGGGCTCACCGCGCCGGGCTCTACGGCTCAGCTCGGCCACCTCTACGGCTCACGGAGCGGAACTCTACGGCTCGGCTCGCTACGCTGTAGAGCGTACCTCGCTGAGCTCTACAGCGTAGCTCGAAGAGCCGTACGGGATAGCTCGCCATCCTCTATGGTGTACCGCCATCTGCCCTATGGTATAGCCCATCTTTCTGTACGGACTGTAACATTACGTCGAACAGACGTTATGTTTAAGGTCAGGATGTAGGAAGTACCTCGGAGGATTGGATTGAGCGGATAGCGATAACATCCGATACGGTCGGCGGAAGGAACCGGGATGTCTCCTAACGACGGATTTGTCCGGTGGTACGTGCCCAACGAATGGTCTCGGCCAAACCTTGCTCCAGATTATAGCGAGGAGAAAAACCGATTGCCCTGATCGGAGAAGAGTCGCACCGCCAGTTGCGTTGGGCTATGATGGCGTATTTATCGAGGTTAAGCGGTGTCAATGTGCCACTGATGTCTGCCCATTTTTGGCCGATATAGCAGGTGGCTTTTACTAAAGGCAGAGGAATACGCAAATGGCATACGTTTTTTCTGCCGAGCAGGTGTTGGATCATTCGTCCGAACTCTATATCGGTGTATTCGTTTCCATCCGATACTATATACTTCTGCCCTGCTGCATCGGGGTGTTCGGCTGCGATGAAAACTGCTGAGGCCAGATCCTCTGCGTAAATAAAAGTCAGTGTTTGCGGCGTACTACCCGTGGAGAAATCGAATCCCTTATCGACGCTGCGGATTGCCATCAGATAGTCTTGGTCATGAGGTCCATAGACTCCTGTGGGTTGTATTATGGTATAAGGTATTGTGACAAAGGTTCGCACATATTGCTCCGCCAGCAACTTGCTCTCTCCATAGGCAGTTGTAGGTTTGGGTACGGAAGAGGAGGAAAGGGGTTGGCAGTCGTCGGGAGGAGCTCCATAGCTACCCATACTGCTCATCAGGACAAAGCGTTCGGGGGAGTGCTTCGCCCCTTGTAATCCTATCAGAAAACGCTTGGTCTGCTCTGCATTGATCTCTCTGAAAAGCGAGGTGTCACGAGCTTTGGTTATACCGGCGTTGTGGATAACCAAGTGCCATGCGGATTCACCTTCGGGAGCTATCTTATCAGCCAAGCGAGCAATATCGGACGGGTCGCGGTAGTCGATCTCTATAAATCGGATCCGGCTGTCTGTCAGGCGTGAGCGATCGCTGTGGGGACGCACAGCCGCCCACACTTCATATTGACGGCGCAGGGCTTCATCGACCAGATAGCCGCCGATGAAGCCCGTTGCTCCCGTGATGAGAACTCGCTTGTTCCCCACGTCTTATTTTCTTATTGCTTGGAATCCTTCCCCATATACCCCTCTCACTACGGATTCGGATACAAAGGCTTTGGGGTCGATCTCCTGAATGATTCTGTGGATGGATAGGCTTTGTGTCTTGCGTGCAACGACCACAAGAACTTTACAAGGTTGGCCGGAATAGCCTCCTGTCGCATCCAGCAGGGTACACCCCCTTTTGATGCGCTCTTGAATGGCATTGCTGAGTTCTTCGTTTTTGAGACTGAAGATGAGGAATTGCACGGACTGTCTATTCGAATTGAGATACCAATCCAAGACTGTAGATACGAGGATAACCTCTATGGCCGAATAGATAAGCAGGTTGAAAGCATCGGAAGGTGACTTGCCGGCGATGTAGACATTGACCAGATACGAGCACAAAATAATGGTACAGTCCACCAGTAGAATGGCGCGTCCGAACGACATGTTCTTGTACTTGTTCATGATGGCTACGATAATATCGGTACCGCCCGTACTGGAGTTCACGGAGAATACTATCGCAATACCCAGACCGCTAAGAATGGAGCCGATCACCAGAGCTAAGGCCGGTTCATTCGGCAGTAGAAGAGGCGTAAAAACTTTTACGCCATTGACGATCTCCGTGACGACCAGATACTCTTCACCTATCGGGATGATAATGGCCATTATGACAACGCTTATGACCGTCTTGACCATGAAACGCCATCCCAAGAAGATCAGAGCGAGTACCGCTAATCCCAGATTGATGATATTGTACGGTATCGCAGCCGGAATACCCGTGGCGATCTTGATCAGAGTGGAGATACCGGCCAATCCTCCCGTGGTAATTCCTTGGGAAAGGATGAAGCCCGTCCACGCAAAAGCATAGATGGAGCATCCCAGAATAATAAGGATGTAGTCGTGGACTTTGTAATAGAGTTTTGAAGTTTTTGTAAGAGCCATAGCAATGATTATTTTCTTATCTGTTTTTTTTCTATTGGTTGAATCCTAAGTGAGTGAGAAGTTTAGTTCCCTTTCCGTGCCGAACGTCGCTTTTTCTTGTAAAACATTATCAGGAGTACTACTACGACGACTCCCATTATGGAGAACCCGATTTCGTGGCTGTACTTATTGACTTTCTCCAAAAGTTGCTCCTGCGTTTCTATGCCGGGCACTTTGGCCAGATTATAGCCTATTGCTGCCAATATGCAGTTCCAAATGCCGGCTCCGAGCATGGTGTAAGAGATAAAGGGCAGAAACTTCATACGTGCCAGTCCTGCCGGTATGGAAATTAACTGTCTGACGGCAGGAATCAAACGTCCTACCAGTGTGGAGACAGCTCCGTTCTTGTCGAAATATCGCTCTGCATATCGTACTTTCTCCTCGTTGATCAGACACAAATGCCCGAGCTTACTGTTGGCAAACGCGTAGACGATAGGGCGACCGAGCAATAGAGACAGTATATAGTTTACGGCAGCTCCTATTCCGGCACCGATGGTGGCGAACAGGATAACGAGGAAAACGTTCAGTCCATTTTGCCCCGTGGCAGCCATCCATGCAGCCGGGGGCACAATAATCTCTGACGGGAACGGAATAAACGAACTCTCGATGGCCATCAAAAACATGATAGTCCAATAGTTCAGGTGCGCGAGGCACCACTGAATAAATCCCATAGGTGTGAGTGAGATAAATAATGTCCTTTATGCGTTCTTTTGGGCTTTCTGCCAAGAATCTTTCAGCGAAACCGTGCGGTTGAAAACCAATGCCCCCGGACGACTATCCGGATCCACCGTGAAGTAACCTATGCGCTGGAACTGGAAGTGCGATCCCGGAGCAGCATCCGCGAGGAAAGGCTCTACTCGGCAGCTTTTCAGCACCTTGAGAGAATCCGGGTTCAGCATCTCGGCCAGTGTCTTGTCTTTGATGTCCGACGGGTTTTCGTCCGTGAAGAGACGATCATACAGTCGTACCTCTGCCGGCAGACTGTGCCGTGCCGATACCCAATGGATGGTACCCTTTACTTTGCGGTTGCTCTCAGGCATACCGGACAGCGTCAGCGGATCGTATTCGGCATATACTTCCACGACGTTTCCGTCCTCGTCCTTTTTGCATCCCGTACAACGGACTATGTAAGAACTCTTCAAGCGTACTTCCTGCCCGGGCGTCATTCGGAAATATTTCTTGGGAGCATCCTCCATGAAATCCTCCTTCTCTATGTACAGTTCGCGAGCGAAAGTAATCGTATGCACGCCGGCAGACTCATCTTCCGGATTGTTCACGGCTGCCATCTCTTCCGTCTTGTCCTCGGGATAGTTCGTGATCACCAGTTTGATCGGATCGATTACACCGGAAACCCTTGTGGCACGTTTATTCAAGTCCTCCCGAACAGCATGCTCCAGAAGCGCTACGTCTATAATGCCATCGTACTTGGTATAGCCTATTTTGTCTATGAAGTTGCGGATCGACTCCGGTGTATAGCCACGACGGCGATAGCCGCACAAAGTAGGCATACGGGGATCGTCCCAGCCCGATACCAGCCCGTCTTTGACGAGCTGGAGCAGCTTGCGCTTGCTCATCATCGTATAGGTCAGATTCAGGCGGTTGAACTCTATCTGACGAGGTGCATAGCTGTCTTTTCTGAGCAGCTCGATAAAGTAATTGTAAAGGGGACGATGCACCTCGAATTCGAGGGTGCAGATCGAATGCGTGACTCCTTCGAAATAATCGCTCTGGCCATGAGCAAAGTCGTACATCGGGTAGACATTCCATTCGTTGCCCGTACGATGATGCGGATGCTTGATGATGCGATAGATAATCGGATCTCGGAAGTGCATATTGGACGAAGCCATATCGATCTTGGCACGTAGGGTCATGGCGCCTTCTTCGAACTCTCCGGCATTCATTCGACGGAAGAGGTCGAGGCTCTCTTCTGCCGGACGGTTGCGGAACGGACTGGCCGTGCCGGGCACAGTCGGGCTACCTTTCTGTGCGGCGATCTGCTCGGCAGTCTGTTCGTCCACATAGGCATGTCCCTCGCGGATCAGTCGCTCGGCGAAGTCGTACAATTCCTGAAAATAGTCGGAAGCATAGTAGATATTGCCCCAGTGGAAGCCCAGCCATTCTATATCTTCTCTGATGGCATCCACGTACTCCACGTCCTCTTTCACCGGATTGGTATCGTCGAAGCGCAGGTTGCAGACGCCCCCGTATCGCTGAGCTATCCCGAAGTCTATGCAGATAGCTTTGGCATGGCCGATATGGAGATAGCCGTTGGGTTCCGGAGGGAAACGTGTCTGGATTCGACCGTCATTCTTCCCTTCGGACAGGTCTGATTCCACAATTTGTTCGATGAAGTTAAGACTCTTCTTTTCCTCTATGCCGCTGTTCTTATTTTCGTTCATATCAATCCGTCTTGCTTGTCCTTATTTACATTAGTGAACAAAGGTAATGATATTGGGACATAAAATAATCACGGGGCAATCCGCTCAAGCAGGAGTCAATGCCAAGTTTGTCTGTTTGTTACCTTGAATGATTGTGTATGACAACGAAACGGCATAAGGACGATTATGACGGAGTGTCATCATGCGCAAATTACTGCGTTGCGCGACATTCGGCTTCAGTCGCGTACTTGTAAGTTCGCTCCTTTCTACCTCAGTCTTAGTTCCTTGTACTTTACACATTCTTGCGCACCCAAAAGGGGCTGCGACAAAACCGAATTTTGACACAGCCCCAAACGAATCAGCGTTCAGCGGAGAGAGACCTTTATATCCGCGCGCTAAATCATTTTTCCTCCTTTCGGCTATGCTTTCTAAACAGTCCCTTCCTGGGCATAGTCTCTTCATTCTCCTCTCGGATGAACTTGGGATCCTGAATCACATAGCGTTTGTACACGGAATAAAGCGACATGGTGAGCGGCAGGGCAATGAACAGTCCGAAAAAGCCGAGCAGGCTCCCCCAGATGGAAATCGAAAGCAAAATCATTGCAGGAGACATGCCCATCCTTTTGCCCATGATGTTGGGGGTCAGAATCGTGTCTTGAATTACTTGGACAATCATCATCACACCTATACCGAGGGCAAGAACAACGAAGAAATTCTGTCCCGTCTGTGCCGCCTTAAGCACTGACAAGAAAACAATCGGGATCAAACCGACTATCTGTAAGTATGGAATCAGATTCAGCATACCGATAAAGAGACCGAGCGTAACTCCCAGAGGAAAGTCGATAATCTTGTAACCGATGGAAAGAAGGATGCCCACACAAAGGGCGATCAGGGCCTGTCCGCGGAAGTAGCTGTTCATATTCTTGTCCACTTCTTTGAGTATGCTCCTAACGCGAATACGGTGTCCGACCGGGAAAAGATTGACAAATCCTTTGCCCAGTTTTTCGAAATCGAACAGGATGAAAATGAAGTATAAAACACCGATGAAGAAGATCGTCGTATAGCTGAACAAGCTGATCGTACCGGAGACGAGCTTATTGAGCTGTCCGAATATCTCCTTGCTATTCTCCATCAATTTCTCGTAAGAGATACCTTTGAACAGATCGTTCATGCTGCCACTCTCTGACAGAAACTTGCGGATCGGAGCCGGCAGCATCTGTAGCAAATTCTCATCGATGCGGTACTGCTGGAGCAGGGTTATTGTTTTGCTTACCTCTTCTTCTACAGCAGGAACCAAAGAGAGAATGGCAAAAAAGATCAATGCCGATATGAAAACCAGCACCGTGATCACCGACAGAAAGCGAAAGCGAAAATGGAGCCGATACTGGACAAAACGAACCAGAGGCATCAGCACATAGGCAAGAATCCAAGAGAGACAAAAAGGTATAAGGATGCCTCTCAAGCCAATGACTATGGCCATAATGCCTCCAACCAACAGGATGATGAAAAACAGGCGTGCAGTACGGTCGAACGTAAATTCCCTGTCAAAAAAACTTTGCATAAGCAGTGTCGATTAGAATGTGAGTGAGTTCGGATACCGAAGATAGTCGTTTTTCCTGTTTTCTTTTGCAATTTTCGCAATCATCCATGTAGATCGTTTTTTACCGAGGCTTGTCCTCCCTGCATGTTCGGGCCGGTAGGCGAGTGTCAGCTGATCTGCTGTCTCGAAAATACGAACGGGAAATGCTCGGATTGCGGTCTGAGAATCCTGAAAAACAGGCGCGAGAATTTTTTCGTTGTGGCGCGAGAATTTTTTGCTTCCCGAACCAAAACGAAAATTTTCTCGAGCCACGTTTTGCGGACTGTAGAGTGGCTGATTTTTGGCACGTAAACAGATTTAATCGTGTCTACAGGATATTGTTAGGAAACTCTTATATTTGTCTGATAGATATATCGGGAAAGTCGAAGAAGAGTCGCTATCCCCGAATTAGGTTTTTGCAATCTTTTAATAACGGAACAGTTATGAGCTACTTAACAGAAGAGAAATTGACCATTGTCGGTGCAGCCGGTATGATTGGTTCCAACATGGCACAGACAGCTGCAATGATGCGTCTGACCCCTAATTTGTGTTTGTACGATCCTTTCGCAGTAGGTTTGGAAGGCGTGGCAGAGGAAATCCGTCACTGCGGATTCGAAGGCCTGAATCTGACTTTTACATCCGACATCAAAGAGGCTCTTACAGATGCCAAATATATAGTTTCTTCGGGCGGTGCTCCGCGCAAAGAGGGTATGACCCGCGAGGATCTGCTCAAGGGCAATGCCGAAATCGCTGCTCAGCTGGGCAAGGACATCAAGAGCTATTGTCCCGACTGTAAGCACGTGATCATCATCTTCAATCCGGCTGACATCACCGGCCTTGTTACGCTTATCTACTCCGGGCTGAAGCCTTCGCAGGTGACTACTTTGGCCGGTTTGGACAGCACACGTCTGCAAAGCGAACTGGCTAAGCACTTCGGCATCAAACAAAGTCTCGTGACCAACACGCGTACTTATGGAGGTCATGGCGAGCAGATGGCTGTTTTCGCCAGCACGGCCAAGGTAAACGGAACGCCTCTGACCGATCTGATCGGTACCGACAAGCTGACCAACGAGCAGTGGGCAGAACTGAAACAGCGTGTCGTGAAGGGGGGAGCCAACATTATCAAGCTACGTGGTCGCTCGTCTTTCCAAAGCCCTTCTTACGTGTCTATCGAAATGATTCGTGCCGCCATGGGGGGCGAAGCTTTCCGTTGGCCGGCCGGCTGCTACGTGAATGTGCCGGGCTTCGAGCACATCATGATGGCTATGGAGACTACTATCACGAAAGATGGCGTGAAGCACAGCGATATTAACCAACTCGGCAACGAAGCAGAGCGCGCTGCCCTCAAAGAGAGCTATAGCCACCTGGCTAAGCTGCGCGACGAAGTGATCGCCATGGGCATCATTCCCGCGATCGCTGACTGGAAGACGGTGAATCCGAACCTCTAACAGCAGTTCTTCGCAAATAATACTCTTGAGAGAGAGGGAGCATCCGAATGATAAGTTTTCGGTGTTCCTTCTCTTTCTTATTTCCCCGTCCCTTTTGCTTTTTGTGTTTATCCGCCACATTTGTCAGCCGGTAGAGATGAGACGATTTCGGCAGCATGTAAACGGGCAAAAAGAGAAAAGTCGTATCCTCTCCCTTCGCATTCGGACATAAAGAAAAAGCCGAAACCCTCTTGTATCGAAGAAGGTTTCGGCTTTTCGGCCGGAGGCAAATGACTATCAAAGACTATCCAGGAAGGAGCAAACTATCTCCATAAGCTCCGTGTCCACTGTCCTATTGAGAAAGGCATACTCGTCAGGCGTGCCGAATTCAGCCGGCTGCATAATATGATTCACTTCAGGAAGGTACACGACCTTGTTAGCCGTATTGCCGGTTTCTATACCGAGAAGAGACTTCATCTTGGACATATTCACTTCGTGCAAAACCTGCTTGTCCCTACCTCCATATATAGCCATTGTGGGAGGAAGAGGATGGCTTCCCTCTCCGGATGTCACATCCAAGAGCGGTGCAGGATCGTAGGTAAGGAAGTGCCTCATCCAGGGGTTGGACAGCTGCTCTGTCATGAGCTTGATACCTTGTTCTTTCATCTCATCGGTCATTGCCTGAGGGAAGAGCACGGAAGCGTTGGAACGACAATAGGATTCGATCCGAGTGCGAATATCCGAAGTGTCACCGGGAGCAGTGGCCTGCCGGATCAATTCCTCTAAAGCAGCTCGCTTGGCTTGGCTTTGCGGCTGTCCCGTTGCAAATTCATCCATCGCTGCATTCTGTGAGAGCAGTATCTCCGCACCTTTTACAGACGGTGCACCCACCAGAACAAGTCCCGCGATACCTCCGACACGGCGAGCTACCATCGGAGCGATGATACCGCCTTCGCTATGGCCGATGAGGAATACTTTGTCGGTAAGTCGGGGATAGTGCTGACGCAGATATGCGAGTTCGCTCTCGATATCGCCGGCCAACGTATCCGTTGTGGCTTGTGAGGCATCGCCGGCACTCTCGCCGAATCCGCGATCGTCGCAGCGAAGCACAGCATAGCCATGACGGGTAAGCTGATCGGCCAGTACAGCGAAAGGTTTGTGGCCGAATATGGTTTCATCCCTGTCTTGCAAGCCGCTCCCACTGATCAGGATCACGGTTCCCTTGGTCTTGTTGGCATCTTTGGGTGCGGTGAGTGTACCGGCTATGGTGAAGCCCCCTGTCTTGTGCAGGATCTTGACATCCGTCACATCGTATGGGAATGGGGGTACAGGAGTTTGAGGTCGATAAGGTTTGGCAGCATCGAGCCCACGATAGAGGGACATCATCGTACCGAAACGACCTTGCCGGAACTCTCCTTCGATAGAGTCGTTCTTCAGCTTGCCTTTGTATGAGAGGAGAAGGTCTTGGACAGCGATACTGAGGCTGTCGCCGACTACAGTAACAGAAGAGAGTGGGATGCCGAATGCTTGCTGATCCGGACTGTCCATGGTACCCTGCCAGGTATTTCCCGTTTGTTTGAGGTGGACAACTAATGCCAAGGATCCGTTCCCACGGGGAATACGTCCACTCCAGTCTCCGGCAAATTTTTGCGACTTGCAGCTCATTGTAGTCATAAGAAGTACTACTACATAGATGATAATAATGACTTTATGCTTCATAACGTTTGAGAATAATAGTTTTCCTTATTGGGGCCCTCCGCCGGATTTGTTCTGTCCGGCTTTCTTCTTCTGTTCGCGTTCTTTCGCTCGTGCTTTACGTTCTCGCTCGCGTTGACGAAGTTTCTCCTTCCGCTCACGTTCTTTTTCTTTAAGCTTCTGCTCGCGTTCCTTTTGCTTGAGACGTTGATCCTTAAGCTTGTCGCGACGGGCTTTTTCTCGTTCTTTTTCCCGTGCTTTCAATTCTCGTTTGCGATCGCGCTCCTTTTCTCGCTTGGCCTTTTCGAGTGCTTTCTTTTCGTCCTTCTCATTTTGTGCACGCTCTTTGGCCAGCCGCTGAATCTGCTCTACCGATACGTCTTTGCCTTCTTGCTGCTTGAGCGATGGCAAAGCAGCTGCATCTGAGATCGTATCGGCTGCGGAAGAATCGGCTGCCACAGGCTTGGCTCCGGAGAGGATCTGCTCCCGATCGATGTCGAAAGTAATAGGAGTAGCCGTCATAATGCTGTCCTTGTGCGGTTTGATGGAGACAAGAGGTTTCCTGTCTGTGCCGGACGTACTATCGCGAGCGGTATCCTCGGCCTCGTTCTTGTCGGACACGATAGGAGCCGGAGTGCCAGCAGGCTCTATGTCCTCATCCTCTTTGCCGACAGCTTGCGCTCGTCCGGTCATCTGCTGCCAGCGATCGAGGACGAAGGCCGTCTCGGGCACTTCTTCTTTTGCGAGGAAGGTCATGTATTGACCTATGCTTTTACCCTTGACAAGCAGCTGGTAATTGCTCTCCGATATGGGGAACAACAGGCTGCTTTCGCCCATCGCACTCATAAATCCGTTCGGAGCGAAAGCATCCTTGATATACTGCCAGCCCATGCGTGGGGTCGGGAGAGAGGTCATCAGCCACTGATCGAATGCTCCCACGGTGCTCTGCACTATTTCCAGTGTTTGCTCTGTATAGCGAGAGAAGTTGAATGAAGCAAGAGCAAAAAGTACCCTGTTTTTATTCAATGTACCGGCAGGAGCAAGAAGGATCAGACGGGTGCGCTCGAAAGATTTGGGTTTTACAAAAGGAGGCAAAGAGTCCGGCGATATGCTGTCGGTATCCGAACCGCCCCACCGAATATCCCAGTCGATACCCGTATAACCGCCCTGTACGATGGAACGGCCGCGGAGCAACTCGGTAAGCATCGAGGAGGCCAATTCGGTGACGTCTGCTTTCGGATAATCCTTCACCAACTGCTTCAGGGCAGAGGTGAAGCCCTTGGAGTCTGACTCCAGCACATAACAGAGTGCATTGAGGAAGTCGAATTTCGGTGCCAGTTCCGATAGGGGGAATCGCTCGCGGCATTCATTTCTGCTCTTTCTGACCGAACCGACTACTCCTTTGAGGTAGGAGTCGAACGCTTGCTCGTAGAGTTCGTTCTGGCGACGATCCATTGCGGCCAATTCCTTCAGGTAATCGGGATTGCTCAGGGCCTTTGCCAGATTGTCTTCGGGATAGTACTGTAGGATCAAGACGCGGCAACGTTCCGCTTCCGGCTTGTTGTTCATTCGGGTGTAGAGCATAAAGAGACGATAGAGCACATCCATCTTCTTCTCATAGTTCGGGTAGCGACGAAGCAGGGTCTCGTAAGTGTCAGCCGATTCGTCGAACTTCTCCATCCGCTCATTGAAGACCGCTCCCATGCCGAGCAGACCTTCTGCAATGAGTTTGCCGGCAGCTTCCTTGGCATCTTCCGTCATTGGTAATTGTGCCAGGTAGTATTCGCGGTTGAGCGGATTGGAAGCAGCGGAATCGGCAGCTGCCGCCTGTAGCTCCTCTTCGGTCATCAAAGTTCCGGGTTGCGTCTCATCAGTCTCTTCTGTAGTAGAAGAATCGTCAGTTGGAATGTCGAAATTGGCCTGTTTGCGTCTACGTCTCCAATCATCTTCCAGCACGCGCTTTCCCCATTTGCGTTCGAAAGCGGCTTTGCCCTGCGCTATCAGTTGAGGATTATAGAAATAGAATTCACCCGAAGCTCCTCCCATTTGCATTCCGGGCGGTGGATTTTGAGTCTTTCCGCCGGGAGAGGGAGCGAATCCTTCACTCTCCGCATTGAAAAGCTCTTGGCTCTGCTGGAGTTTTGCCATCTCCTCCTCTTCGAGTCGTTTCTTCTCTGCTATGGCATAGGCATTGATAACGCTGTCGATAATGGCCAGTCGCTGTTCTTCCGGCATGGCAGCAAGAGCAAGAAGGCTGTCCTGCTCGTGCACGACCTTGGCATGACCGACCAATTCATCGAGCCGGGAGGAAAGTTCGGCTACGCGCTTGTAGTCGGGATTGAGTCTGTTCAATACACCGGCTGCGGCAGAGAAGCAAGGCTGAGCTTTCAGGTACTGCTTCCTTTGCATATAGATGTCGCCCAAACGAATCTGGCAGAGGGCAAAATCGGCTCCACGTGCCGTGCTCTTCTCTATTCCGGTAGTATATGCTTTGATCGCCGCCAGTGTATCGGGAATATCCATGTATATATTGCCTGCTGCATAGAAGATCTGATCCAATACATCCTTGTACTTGCCTTTCTTGGCCATCCGTTCCAATCGAGCGGCTACTGTACGGGGATTCCGTTCACCCTCCAGCTCCATCTTCCTGATCCGTGCGGCAAAGTCCAAAGCGAAAGGCGGAGAAGCCCGCAACACTTTGGAATAGGCCTTGCGAGCCTCCTCCGGCCGATTGTTTTCCTGTAAAAGCTGTCCGAGCAGATAATACATACGAGCGCGTTGTCGCTTGTTTTTCTCTTGTCTTGCTGCCTGTTGGAGATAAGGTATGGCCGCGCGCTTGTCACCCGACAGGATCGAACGCTCTGCCACTGCCAAAGAATACAACCCTCTACGATCGACATGCGGAAGATCTTTAGGGATGCGCTCGAGCAAACGCTCCCCTTCATGCAGCCACCCCATCTCACTGTAGCAGCGTACCTGCCAAAGACGGGCTTCATCGCGGATTATCGGTTCGTTGCTGTATAAGCGTGCGATATAAGAAAATGTAGCCTGCGCCTGCAGGAAATCGGCATTATAGAACTGCGATTTGCCCACGAGCATCCAGGCATTGTGCAGAAAGCGGTTGTATTCTCTTTTGTTCTGGAAAGCTACGGCTTTGGGATCGCTCTGCCAACCTTGCTTACGCTCCGGTTTGGTACGAATACTGTGCAGGTGGATGGCCTTTCGCCCTTTGACAATGGCCTGATCGAAAGCCCCTCCCTCTTTGGCCTTCTCCTGTCCGGACTGAGCCGTGATGGGATCGAGGAATATCTCCTCCGAATAACCCTCCGTGTGGCTTTCGAGCAATCTGTCATAGGCATCGTTATAAGCATTCTGCCCGTTGTAGAATACATTATAGCGCGTAGTGAAATTGTGATAGAATCGGGATGCCGCCGTATTCTTCGATGTGGAGCAGGACAGCATACCGAATACGACAGCTACCGGGATGAGCAGATAGAATACGAGGAGGTATAGAAATCTATGGCTACGCATGGACAAAGGACTTAATCGTTTTGGCTAAAAGGAACAAGGCCACCAGCACCAGAATGATGAAGGCTCCGGAAGGGATCCCCAACCTATAACTGCCCCAGAGACCCGTGAAGGCTGCCAAAGCCGCCAAGATTACAGAACCGAACAGGATCGAAGAGAAGTGCGAAGTGAAAAGATTCATGATGCTCTGAGGAAGGGTCAGGAGCGACATCAGTAGCATGATACCCACCAAACGGATACTGAGCACAATACCCACAGCCACAGCCACGGACATAAGCATCTCCACGAGGTGAACCCTAATTCCTCGCGTGCTTGCAAAATCAGGATCGAAAGCCGTGTAGAGGATCGTACGATATCCGAATACGAATACGGCGATCATCACCAAAGCCATAAGCGCGAGGAGCAACAAATCCGTGTGTGAGACGAGCAGGATATTGCCGAACAAGAAAGAGGACAATCCCGTACTGTAGCCCGGCGTGAGTGCGATAAAAAGCGTACCCAGTGCCATACCCAAAGACCAAAAAGCTGCAATGGCCGAATCCTCTCGGAGGAGTCCGGCTCGCGTCACACCCTGCACGCCCAGAGCGGAGAGCACGGCGAAAACGGCAGCGGACAAGAAGGGATTGATCCCCAGATAAAGCCCCATCCCGATACCGCCGAAAGAAGCATGTGTAATTCCCCCACTGACGAATACCATCCGCCGAGCCACTACATAAGAGCCGAGCAGACCGCACACAATGGCTGTGAGCAGACTGCCCGCGATAGCGTTGCGAAAGAATCCGTACTGTAGTGCTTCAATCATCGTGTCTGTGTTGGATACGGTGTTCGGATACGATAAAAAGAGCTTGTTCCTTGATGGATATGGGCATTTGTATCTGTCGCATCTGGAGGCTTCGAATCCAAGACGGCACCTCTTCCTCTTGGAGCGTGGAAAGGATCTCCTCGAATTCTTCGACGGCTTCGGTGTTATATTCCTCCGGAAGTACGCCGGCATAGCGATCCAGTTCCTCATCGTCATAGTAGACGATGCTCTTGCTCACGGCTGTCAGCAGGCTGTCCTTCTCGCAAGTGATATGCATACCGCAACACCCCGGCGGAACCACTCGTACAGGCTCCTCCGGAAGCGACTCTCCCTTGGCCTCGGCAGCCCTTCGCTTGTGCGAATGGCGGATCTCGGTCAGGGCGGCTACAAGCCCCAAAACGAGTACGCCGATTATCAATATCAAGATGTTGCTCATCTCTGTCTATCCGCTTCTTACTTATATTTCCTCTCCGTCGAATCCCAAAAGGCGACTCGCGCTAAAGAATCCGGGGAAACTCTTACCGACTACGCCGGCATCCTCTATCATCACACCCTTCTTCGACAATACGGCAGCCGCTGCAAAGGCCATGGCCATACGATGATCGTCGTAGACCCTGATGACAGGCAGCTCTTCCGGCGTACATCGCTCTCCATCCCAAAGGAGAGCATCCTTGTCCGATCGAACAACGTAGCCCAGCTTGCGTGCTTCGGTACAGATAGCCGCCAAGCGGTCGCACTCTTTCAGCCTCAAATGGCCTACGCCCGTCAGGCAGAACGGTACCCTCTTCAGCAAACAACATACAGCTAAAGTCGGCACCAGGTCGGGACAATCTCGGACATCTTCCGTGCCGAAATCATCGGTACACCTCACCGGCGAATAACTGAGAGTTATGCCGCTATCGGTCTTCTCTGTGACGACTCCCAACCGTCCGAACAGAGTAGCTGCTCGGCTGTCGGCCTGCATACTCTCTTCCGGCGGAAGCAAGTCCGGAAGGCTTACGCTACCGGAAAGCTCTCCCACCGCTACCATATTATATATATAGCCGGCAGCAGACCAATCGGCCGACGGATACCATTCCGTCGGAGCCACGAAAGGCCGTTCCCCAACCGTTATGCTGTCTTCGCTGCGCTCGACTTCTATGCCGAAAGCCGTGAGGAGACGGCAAGTCATATCGGTATAGGGGGCCGAGACCTCCCTGTTCTCCAGCTTGATCGACAGCCCCCCTCTGAGCGTAGGAGCGATCAGCAAGAGAGCACTGACAAACTGCGAGCTGACACCTGCATCCACACAGACATTGCCTCCACACATGGCTGCCGGCCGTATCAGCAGAGGAGGGAAATCCTCTACTCTTTCGTAGATGACATCCGCGCCCAAAGAGCGAAGAGCCTCCACCAAAGGACGGATCGGACGTGCACACATCCGCTCCGTACCATACAACCGTACAGGCCGGGAGGCAAAGCGCGCCATGTAGGCCGTCAGAAAGCGCATAGCAGTACCCGCATCCCTTACGTTCACCTCATCGGATATATCCGAAGTCAAAATCCGGTGCACTGTCCGCACATCGGTGGGAGCATCTCCCTCCAAGGGGGCCAGTACCTCTCCCGACATGGCACGGAGCAGCAACAGCCGGATCCATTCGCTCTTGGAGGGAGGCAGCCGGAGACTGACATCGACGGTCTGACTTTTGGGATTAAACGTACAGTGAAGTCTTTTCATTGCATGAAAGTATCGGTCCGCGGAGAAAAGCAGTGCGCCCACTGTCATACCAATTCGGTATTCATAGCAACAAAGTTAGCAAAAAGCCTTTCGCTCTTATCAATCGCACTCGTGGGGCAGCTCACCTGTAAGCGACCGAACCGAGTGTGCCACGCCCTTCATTTGTCATAACTATATTTGTACACAAGCAAGTGAAATTCAGATAATGCAAACGAGTAGCAAAACGAAGAAAAAAACGGAAGGTTCGCGCGATAGTACTTCGAAGAAACAGAAAAACGGGGAGCATGGGCATTCGGAGAGAAAAATGGCCAACTCATTGCAGATCCTCATGCTTGCATCGCTCCTATGGTTGGCAATAGAAGATTTGGCCACTTCGGGACAATGGGGAATATCTGCCATTACCGGGCTGGCTTTTTGGGCAATCCTACGGAAGCGCAGACTACTGCCAAGAAAGATCGATCAGCGGCTGCAATCACTTCTCTTTCCCCTTCGGGTACGAATCCGCGCATTCGAGTTGAGACTGATGCGTGGCAGAGCGACTCCACCTGCAGACCCATACATACATATATGCCAAAACTGCGGAGATGGATATACGGGCAATTTCTGCAACCGCTGCGGACAAACCTCTCGCACCGGACGGTATCACTTCCGGCAGATGATCCGAAATGTGATAGGCGGCTTCACCAATATCGACAGTGGTTTCGGGCGTACTATCGTGGAGCTGCTCTACCGCCCGGGTTATTTGATACGGGACTTTATCGGTGGCAAGAGGGTTGTCTACTTCCGTCCCTTTCAGGCCCTTTTCGTGCTGGCCTCTCTGTACATCATCTTTGCACAACTGATCGGACCTGATCCCTTGCAGAAAAAGCCCATTGGCGAAGAGCTTACGCGTCAAGAGTATCGGATGGATCAAAAAGAAATATCCTCCTTGCAAAAGGAGAATAAGGCAGTCGGCAGCGATAGCGGAGAAATGATTGCCGAGCGACACACGGGGAGAAGAGCCTTTTTTTACAAACAAATGAGGTTTGTCACCGAGCAGAAAAATAGGTTGAAGTCCCTCCCTTTCTTTTCAAGAATATGGAGCCTGCTGATGGAGTGGTTTCAAGGCAACAAGGCTGTCAGGATCATCAGTATTCTTCCCATTCTCGCCGTGACTACGAAAGCGGCTTTCCGACAAAAAGGAGCCGGAGCATATAATCTGACGGAGCACATTATCGCTCAGGCGTACATAGCCTGCCAGCTATTGTTGCTGAACGTTCTCGCCCTACCTTTCTACAGCGATGCCCGGGTGGGGTCGCTATACGGGCTACCTGCATTGCTCCTATTCCTTTTGTTTTGCTGGGACTACAAGCAGCTATTCCTCTGCTCTTGGTGGCGGAGCTTCTGGCGGACAATCCTCGTTGTGGTCTATTGCTTGCTCTTCTTGGCTCTGACGGCTTCGCTGATTGCGGTAGTTATTGTGGCGATCGAGGCTGTCGGCAGAGCTTCATAGCTACCCCTCTCGCTCTTGGGCGGATATATTCCGATCTGATTTTCTCGAACCATAATTGCTCTGATTGCGGCGCGTGTTTTCGGGAAAAGCGGCGCGAGAATTTTTTCCTCGTGGCGCGAGAATTTTTTACTTCCCGAACCAAAACGAAAAAGTTCTCGCACCACGTTTTGCGGAGCATCGAAACAGAAAATTGTGGCGCGTAAACGGTTTGCTGGATGGTTGTCCTTTTCCGTTCCGTTTTCTCTCTTTGGACTGAATAGTGCTGCCCTCAGCATCTCTCGCGCGCGTACATTAATATATGCAGTGCGTTTCTTTTCTGTGGCTGCACGCTGTATCTCACTTTTTCGGGCTGTTTTGTATTCTCTTTCTTTTCGGTGCGCATCCACCTTTTCGGATCTCTCGCTCGGGCGGAACAGTTCGGCCTATAGATGTCGGTTGATACTATTGAGTATTAGAGCGTTGCCGTGAAAAAAAAAGCTGCGGGGACTGTTGTGGATTGGGAAAATATATGTACCTTTGCGCCACTGCTCGTATAGTTGGCAGTGTAATAGATTAGGAAAGAGATAATTATAATCATAGTTTTAAAGAAAGAAGAAATGCCTACAATTCAACAGTTGGTTAGAAAGGGTCGTGAATCTTTCGCGGATAAGAGCAAATCGCCGGCATTGAATTCGTGCCCGCAGCGTCGCGGCGTTTGTGTGCGCGTTTATACGACTACGCCCAGGAAGCCGAATTCGGCTATGCGTAAGGTGGCGCGTGTGCGTCTGACGAATTCCAAAGAAGTCAATGCCTACATCCCCGGAGAGGGTCACAACTTGCAGGAACACAGCATCGTGCTGGTTCGTGGAGGTCGTGTGAAGGACTTGCCCGGTGTGCGCTATCACATTGTTCGTGGCACGCTCGATACAGCAGGTGTGAATGGCCGTACGCAGCGTCGTTCCAAATACGGTGCCAAGCGTCCGAAGCCCGGACAGGCTCCTGCCGCTAAAGGTAAGAAGTAAGAGCCGCTAAGCGGACTCGTCGTCCTCGATGAGCGAGGCCGGAGACCGATAAGGACGAATCACTTCCCCAATCTACAATCGCGCTACGATCAAGGGCGCAACCAACAAATTATTTAAGAACCGGTTTTGAGTTCAATTGGATAGGCTTAAACAGGGTTGAGTAAATGCTCCGGCGGGAGCGTTGAAGACAAAAATGAAACGGCAACCAATCGACAAAAACGAAATTTTTTGAGACAATGAGAAAAGCAAAACCTAAAAAAAGACAGATCCTGCCGGATCCCGTCTATGGTGATGTGAGGGTGACTAAGTTCGTTAATCACCTAATGTATGATGGAAAGAAGAACACAGCTTTCAGTATCTTCTACGGTGCTTTGGACATCGTGAAGACGAAGCTCTCAAACGAAGAGAAGTCTGCCCTCGAGATTTGGAAGGCGGCTCTCGATAATATCACTCCTCAGGTAGAAGTGAAGAGCCGCCGTATCGGTGGTGCTACCTTCCAGGTGCCGACGGAAATCCGTCCCGAGCGCAAGGAGTCGATCTCTATGAAGAATCTTATCCTTTATGCCCGTAAGCGTGGTGGAAAGACTATGGCCGATAAATTGGCTGCTGAGATAGTAGACGCATTTAACAATCAAGGCGCAGCTTTCAAACGTAAGGAAGATATGCACCGCATGGCCGAGGCTAACCGCGCATTCGCCCACTTCAGATTCTAAAGGAAGATCCCAATGGCAATTGATAAGGAATTACAGTTTACAAGAAATATCGGCATCATGGCTCACATCGATGCCGGAAAGACTACTACATCCGAGCGTATCCTGTTCTATACGGGTCTGACGCACAAGATCGGTGAGGTGCACGATGGTGCGGCTACCATGGACTGGATGGAGCAGGAGCAAGAGAGAGGTATCACGATCACCTCTGCTGCTACGACTGCGTTCTGGAACTACAACAACCAAAAGTACAAGATCAACCTGATCGACACTCCGGGACACGTGGACTTCACGGTGGAAGTGGAGCGTTCTCTCCGTATTTTGGACGGAGCCGTTGCCGCTTTCTGCGCCGTAGGTGGTGTGGAGCCTCAGAGTGAGACCGTGTGGCGTCAGGCTGAGAAATATAATGTGCCCCGTATCGGCTATGTAAACAAGATGGACCGTTCGGGTGCCAACTTCTTCGAAGTGGTACGCCAGCTTCGCGAGGTGTTGGGGGCCAATCCTTGTCCCATTCAGATTCCTATCGGAGCTGAGGAGACGTTCAAGGGAGTTGTGGATCTCGTTTCTATGAAAGCTCTCGTATGGAACGATGAGACGATGGGGGCCAAGTACGATGTAGAGGATATCCCTGCCGAACTGGTGGGCGAAGCCGAAGAGTGGCGCGACAAGATGCTCGAAACATTGGCTGACTGCGATGATACGCTGATGGAAAAGTATTTCGACGATCCTTCTACGATTACGGAAGACGAAATAATAGCAGCTCTTCGCAAGGGTACGCTCGCTATGCAGATCAACCCCATGCTCTGCGGTTCTTCGTTCAAGAACAAGGGCGTACAGACACTGCTCGATGCCGTATGTAAGTTCCTGCCCAGCCCGGCAGATACTCCCACAGTGGAAGGTACGGATCCTTCTGACCCGAATAAGGTGATAGAGCGCAAGACCTCTCCCAACGAGCCTCTCTGTGCTTTGGCGTTTAAGATTGCTACCGACCCTTACGTAGGGCGTCTTTGCTTCTTCCGCGTATATTCGGGCGAATTGCCTGCCGGTTCATACGTTTACAATGCCCGTTCTGAGAAGAAGGAGCGTATCTCTCGTCTCTTCCAGATGCACTCTAACAAGCAGAACCCCAAAGAGGTGATCGGTTGCGGTGACATCGGTGCCGGTGTAGGCTTCAAGGATATTCGTACGGGCGATACGCTTTGCGATGAGAATCATCCTATCGTTCTCGAATCTATGGACTTCCCCGATCCGGTGATCGGTATTGCCGTGGAGCCGAAGACGCAGAAGGACCTCGATCGTCTGGGTGTAGGTTTGGCCAAGCTGGCTGAAGAAGACCCCACGTTCCGCGTTCAGACGAACGAAGATTCCGGCCAGACGGTTATCAGCGGTATGGGTGAGCTTCACCTCGATATTATCATAGACCGTCTGCGTCGTGAGTTTAAGGTGGAATGCAACCAGGGACGTCCTCAGGTTTCTTACAAGGAGGCTATCAACGATCCTGTGGAGCTTCGCGAAGTGTACAAGAAGCAGACCGGTGGTCGCGGTAAGTTTGCCGACATTATCTGTCGTGTGGAGCCTGCCGATGCCGACTTCGAAGGCGAATTGCAGTTCGTGGATGAGGTGAAGGGTGGTAATATCCCCAAAGAATTCATCCCTTCTATTCAAAAGGGTTTCCAGCGTGCCATGAAGAATGGTGTATTGGCCGGCTATCCGCTCGATCAGCTGAAGGTAACCGTAATCGACGGTTCTTTCCACCCGGTGGACTCCGACCAGTTGTCTTTTGAAATCTGTGCCCTCCAGGCGTTCAAGAATGCTTGTGAAAAAGCCCATCCTACTCTGATGGAGCCTATTATGAAACTGGAAGTGGTGACTCCCGAAGAGAGTATGGGTGATGTGATCGGCGACTTGAACAAGCGTCGCGGTCAGGTGGAAGGTATGGAAAGCAGCCGTACCGGAGCACGTATCGTAAAGGCTAAGGTGCCTCTGGCTGAGATGTTCGGCTATGTGACGGCTCTCCGTACGATAACGAGCGGTCGTGCTACGAGTACGATGACCTTCTCTCACTATTCAGAAGTGCCCTCTACCATCGCTAAGCAGGTGCTTACCGAAGCTCAGGGTCGCGTTGATTTGATCAAATAAAAGAACAACATAGATATGAGCCAAAAGATTAGAATTAAGCTGAAGTCTTACGATTATATGCTGGTGGACAAGTCTGCCGAGAAGATCGTAAAGACGGTGAAAGCAGCCGGTGCGATGGTTAGCGGTCCTATACCTCTGCCCACGCATAAGCGGATTTTCACAGTGAACCGCTCTACGTTCGTAAACAAGAAGAGCCGTGAGCAGTTCGAACTCTCTTCATACAAGAGATTGATTGATATTTACAACTCTACTGCCAAGACTGTGGATGCTCTGATGAAATTGGAACTCCCCAGCGGTGTGGAAGTGGAAATCAAAGTTTGAGAAACGTTTAATAAAAACTGAAATGCCAGGTTTATTAGGAAAGAAAATCGGAATGACATCCGTATTCAGTGCCGAGGGCAAGAATCTGCCATGCACTGTTATCGAAGTTGGTCCTTGTGTGGTTACGCAAGTAAAGACTTTGGAGAAAGACGGCTATAGCGCATTGCAGCTTGGTTTTGTGGATGCAAAGGAAAAGCATACGACAAAACCTTTGGCCGGCCATTTCAAGAAAGCTAATGTAGCCCCCAAGAGACACTTGGCCGAGTTCAAGAATTTCGAAGGCGAGCACAAGCTCGGCGACGTATTGAACGTAGAGTTCTTTAGCGATGCCGACTTTGTCGATGTAGTGGGAACTTCTAAAGGAAAAGGTTTCCAAGGTGTAGTAAAACGCCACGGTTTCGGTGGTGTGGGTCAGGCTACACACGGTCAGCACAATCGTTTGCGTGCTCCCGGTGCAGTCGGAGCCTGTTCGTATCCTGCCAAAGTGTTCAAAGGAACGCGTATGGCCGGTCAGATGGGTAACGAGCGCGTGACCGTGCAGAATCTGGAAGTTATTAAGGTGATGCCCGAGCACAATCTGCTCCTTGTGAAAGGTAGCGTGCCCGGTGCTAAAGGTTCAATCTTGTTAATTGAAAAGTAATGGAACTGAGCGTATATAATATCAAAGGAGAAGATACGGGTAAGAAAGTCGTTCTGGACGACTCGATCTTCGCGATAGAGCCTAACGACCATGCTATCTACTTGGATGTAAAGCAGTACATGGCCAACCAGCGCCAAGGTACGCACAAGGCCAAAGAGCGTAGCGAACTTTCCGGTAGTACGCGCAAGCTGATCCGTCAGAAGGGTAGCGGTGGAGCACGTCGTGGTGATATCAACTCACCCCTTCTCAGTGGCGGTGCTCGTGTTTTCGGTCCGCGTCCTCGTAACTACACCTTCAAGCTGAACAAGAAGCTGAAGGCTTTGGCTCGTCGTTCGGCTCTGAGCTACAAAGCGAAGAACAATGAGATCATCGTCGTGGAGGACTTTAACTTCGATGCTCCCAAAACAAAGGCTTTCAAGGCTATTTCTGCCGCATTGAAGGTGGACGAAAAGAAAGTACTCTACGTCCTTCCCGAGGTGAATAAGAATGTGTACTTGTCTGCTCGCAACCTGCCGAATACGAATTTGATTCTTGCCAATCTGATCAATACTTACACAGTGTTGGCTTCCAAGAATCTCGTGCTGACAGAGCGTTCTGTTGCCGTTGTTAATGAACTATTTAAAGCATAAGGAGGATTTGGTATATGGGAATCATCATTAAGCCGATTATTTCGGAAAAGATGACGGCTGTTACGGAAAAGATGTCGGAGCGTTATGGCTTCCGCGTTTCTCCTAACGCGAATAAAATAGAGATTAAGAAGGCTGTAGAGGCTATGTATAATGTGAAAGTCGAAGACGTGAACACGATGAGATATGACGGTAAGCGTAAAAATCGCTATACCAAGAGTGGACTGATTCGCGGTAAAGAGGCTTCTTTCAAAAAGGCGATTGTGACGCTTAAGAAAGGAGAAACGATCGACTTCTTCAGCAATATCTAAGAAAAAATGGGAATACGTAAACTCAAGCCCACAACCCCGGGGCAAAGACACAAGGTTATTGGTGCGTTTGATAAGATCACTGCAAGCACACCAGAGAAGTCTCTTGTAGTTGGTAAGAAGAAAACGGGTGGCCGTAACAATACCGGTAAGATGACAATGCGTTACATCGGTGGTGGTCACAAACAAAAGTATCGTTTCATCGACTTCAAGAGAACGAAAGATGGCATTCCTGCTACAGTAAAGACCATCGAGTACGACCCTAATCGTTCGTCTCGTATCGCGCTGCTTTACTATGCGGACGGAGCAAAGGCTTATATCATCGCTCCGGACGGACTGGAAGTCGGCCATACAGTGATGTCAGGTAGCGAAGCTGCACCCGAAGTCGGCAACGCTCTTCCTCTGGCGAATATACCCGTCGGTACGATTATTCACAACATTGAGCTTCGCCCGGGCCAGGGTGCCAAGATGGTTCGCTCTGCCGGATCATTTGCCCAGTTGACTTCTCGCGAAGGAACCTATGTGGTGATCAAGATGCCTTCAGGCGAGGTTCGTCGTATTTTGTCTACTTGTAAGGCTACGATCGGTAGCGTGGGCAACTCTGACCATGCTCTGGAAAAATCGGGAAAGGCCGGTCGTTCTCGCTGGTTGGGTCGCAGACCTCACAACCGAGGCGTGGTGATGAACCCTGTGGATCACCCCATGGGTGGTGGTGAAGGTCGCCAGTCAGGAGGTCATCCCCGTTCACGCAAGGGCTTGTATGCTAAGGGCTTGAAGACAAGAGCTCCGAAGAAGCATTCTTCTAAGTACATCATTGAGAGAAGGAAAAAGTAATCTGATTTAATCAAAGAAAATTATGAGTCGTTCACTTAAGAAAGGTCCATATATTAATCTCAAGCTGGAAAAGAAGGTCTTGGCGATGAACGAGAGCGGCAAGAAAGCTGTCATTAAGACGTGGGCTCGTGCCTCAATGATTTCTCCCGACTTCGTGGGACATACCATTGCAGTGCATAACGGAAATAAGTTTATTCCTGTTTTTGTTACCGAAAACATGGTGGGTCATAAGTTAGGGGAGTTCTCTCCTACACGTACTTTCCGTGGTCATGCCGGTAACAAGAAGAAGTAATTCGGTTGGATACAAACACTTCAGGAATCTGAACAATTAAAAGTATTAAGAACAATGGGTGCAAGAAAACATAATTCAGCCGAAGCAAGAAAGGAAGCCCTCAAGCAGATGTACTTTGCCAAGCTTCGTAACGTGCCTACTTCTCCCCGCAAGATGAGATTGGTGGCCGATATGATCCGTGGTATGGAAGTGAATCGCGCCTTGGGTGTGCTGAAGTTCTCTAACAAAGAAGCTTCGGCACGTGTAGAGAAGCTGCTGCGTTCTGCAGTGGCAAACTGGGAAGAGAAGAACGAGCGTAAAGCCGAAGAGGGTGAGTTGTTCGTGTCTCGTATTTGTGTAGACGGTGCTTCTACGCTCAAACGCCTTCGCCCTGCACCACAGGGTCGTGGCTATCGGATTCGTAAACGCTCGAATCACGTGACCATTTATGTAGATACGCTTAATAACGATAATAACTAACGAAGGATGGGACAGAAAATAAATCCGGTAAGTAATCGTTTGGGAATCATCCGTGGATGGGATTCCAATTGGTATGGTGGTCGTAAATATGGTGAGACGCTATTGGAAGATAGTCGTATTCGTCAGTATTTGAACGCTCGCCTTGCCAAAGCCAGTGTATCGCGTATCGTTATTGAACGTGCATTGAAGTTGGTTACCATTACCATCTGTACCGCTCGCCCGGGTATGATCATCGGCAAGGCCGGTCAGGAAGTCGATAAGCTGAAAGAAGAGTTGAAGCGCATCACGAAAAAGGATGTCCAGATCAATATCTATGAGATCCGGAAGCCTGAGTTGGATGCTGCTATTGTGGCTGAAAATATCGCTCGCCAGCTGGAAGGAAAGATCGCTTATCGTCGTGCCGTAAAAATGGCTATTGCATCGGCTATGCGTATGGGGGCAGAAGGCATCAAGATTCAAGTCTCCGGCCGTTTGAACGGTGCGGAAATGGCACGCTCTGAAATGTTCAAGGAAGGGCGTACTCCTCTGCATACTCTCCGTGCGGACATTGACTATGCCTTGGCAGAGGCTCTGACTAAGGTCGGCTTGCTCGGTATCAAGGTTTGGATTTGCAAAGGGGAGGTTTACGAGAAACGCGACCTCGCCCCCAATTTTGCAGTGGCCAAAAACCAAAGCCGTCGTCCCAATGCACAGGGCGGCAACAACCGTGGCGGTGATCGCAACCGTAGAAGAAAAGGTAATCGCTAACATTTAGAAAGACAGACAAAATGTTACAACCAAAAAAAACAAAGTTTAGAAGACAGCAGAAAGGTCGCATGAAGGGTTTTGCCCAGAGAGGTAACCAGTTGTCTTTCGGTTCTTTTGGAATCAAGTCTTTGCAGAGCAAGTGGATAACCGGTCGTCAGATTGAGGCCGCTCGTATTGCAGTGACTCGCTATATGCAGCGTCAAGGACAAGTATGGGTTCGTATTTTCCCTGACAAGCCTATTACCAAGAAGGGAGAAGGTGTCCGTATGGGTAAAGGTAAGGGTGCTCCGGAAGGTTTCGTTGCTCCTATTACTCCCGGTCGAATCATTTTCGAAGTGGAAGGTGTGCCTTACGAAATAGCTAAGGAAGCTCTTCGTTTGGCTGCTCAGAAGCTCCCCGTAACGACTAAGTTCGTGGTTCGTCACGATTATGATATCCAAAATCAAAATGCGTAATTGTCATGAAGATTGCCGAAATTAAAGAGCTTGCAACAAAAGAGCTCCAGGAGCGATTGGATGCCGAAGTGGCTGCTTATGACCAAATGCGAATCAACCATGCGGTTTCGCCTTTGGATAGTCCTGCTAAACTAAAGCATCAACGTCGTATGATTGCGCAGATGAAGACAGTGCTGCGCCAACGCGAACTCAATAAATAAATAGAGTGCACACATGGAAAGAAATCTTAGAAAAGAACGTGTGGGTGTTGTCTCAAGCAACAAAATGGATAAGACTATCACGGTTGCTGTGAAGTGGAAAGAGAAGCATCCTATATATGGTAAGTTTGTCAATAAGACAAAAAAATACCACGCACATGACGAGAAGAATGAATGCGGTATCGGCGATACGGTACGTATCATGGAGACGCGTCCTCTGAGTCGTACAAAGAGATGGAGACTAACTGAAATAATCGAAAGGGCAAAATAAGATGATACAACAAGAATCAAGACTCGTTGTCGCTGACAACAGCGGAGCAAAAGAAGCTCTCTGTATTCGTGTTTTGGGCGGCACGCGCAGACGTTATGCCTCTGTGGGTGATATCATCGTGGTTTCGGTCAAGAGTGTTATCCCTTCAAGCGATATCAAGAAAGGTGCTGTCTCCAAAGCTGTAATCGTACGTACGAAGAAAGAAGTTCGTCGTCCCGATGGATCGTATATCCGTTTTGACGACAATGCTTGTGTCTTGCTGAATGCAGCCGGTGATATTCGTGGCAGCCGTATCTTCGGACCGGTCGCACGCGAACTGCGTGGAACAAATATGAAAATTGTTTCTCTCGCTCCCGAAGTATTATAACTTTATAATTAAGCAAGCAGAAATGAGTAAATTACATATAAAGAAAGGTGATACCGTCATGGTGATCAGTGGCGAAGACAAGGGCCACTCCGGTCGCGTTTTGGAGGTATTAGTAAAGGAACAGCGTGCTATCGTTGAAGGGCTGAATATGATCAAAAAGCATGCTAAGCCTAGCGCCAAGAATCCTCAGGGTGGAATCATATCAAAGGAAGCTCCTATACATATTTCCAACCTGAATGTTGTCGATCCCAAAACAGGAAAGGCAACTCGCATTGGCCGTCGTCTCAATGAGAATGGCAAATTAGTTCGTTACGCTAAAAAATCAGGGGAGGAGATTAAATAATGAGTGCCACTGCCAATCTGAAGAAAGACTATCAGGAAAGAATCGTTCCTGCCCTTATGAAACAATTCGGTTATACGAGCGTGATGCAAGTCCCTGTGTTGAAGAAAATCGTGATCAACCAAGGTCTTGGTATGGCTACCGGTGACAAGAAGATTATCGATGTTGCAGTAAGCGAATTGACGGCTATTACCGGACAGAAAGCTGTACCGACGGTATCTAAGAAAGACATCTCAAACTTTAAGTTGAGAAAGAAGATGCCAATCGGTGTTATGGTTACTCTGCGTCGTGAGCAAATGTATGAGTTCTTGGAACGTCTGGTGCGCATCGCTTTGCCTCGAATCCGCGACTTTAAGGGTATCGAAAGCAAGCTTGATGGAAGAGGTAACTATACGTTGGGAATCAATGAACAAATCATTTTCCCCGAGATAAATATCGACGCGATTACGAAGATTCTCGGAATGAATATTACCTTTGTGACTTCGGCGCAATCCGATGAAGAAGGTTATGCCCTTCTGAAAGAATTCGGTTTACCGTTCAAGAACGCTAAAAAACAAAATTGATATGGCTAAAGAATCAATGAAAGCCCGCGAGGTGAAGCGTGCCAAGCTTGTGGCGAAATATGCTGCAAAGAGAGCGGCACTCAAGGCTGAAGGAAATTATGAAGCCTTGCAGTTGCTCCCTAAGAATGCTTCTCCTGTTCGTTTGCATAATCGTTGCTCGATGACTGGGCGTCCAAAGGGCTATATGCGCCAATTTGGTATTTCCCGTATTCAATTTCGTGAAATGGCTTCTGCCGGTCTTATCCCCGGCGTAAAAAAAGCGAGTTGGTAAGAGTTTTAAATATTGTCCGGCTTTCCGGATCAATTTAATTGTAATTCAAAATGACAGATCCTATTGCAGATTATTTGACGCGGTTGCGTAATGCAATTATGGCTGGCCATCGTGTGGTAAGTGTGCCGGCGTCAAATATTAAGAAAGAGATCACAAAGATCCTTTTCGACAAAGGGTATATCCTGAACTATAAGTTCGAGGAGAATGACTCTCAAGGCATAATAAAAGTTGCCTTAAAGTATGATTTGGCACATAAAGTAAATGCCATCAAGAAGTTGAAACGTGTGTCTCGTCCCGGCCTTCGAAAGTATGTGGGTTATCGTGATATGCCCCGCGTATTGAACGGCCTTGGTATTGCTATTGTTTCTACCCCACGAGGAGTGATGACTGATAAAGAAGCTCGTGAGTTGAAAGTTGGGGGAGAAGTATTGTGTTACGTTTATTGATAAAGGAGGTACGGAATTATGTCAAGAATTGGTAAGTTGCCCATCAGCATCCCCGCTGGTGTGACGGTATCTCACAAGGATGAAATCGTAACAGTAAAAGGTCCTAAGGGCGAATTGTCACAATACGTAGATCCTCGAATCACTGTTGTGATAGAAGGTGGTATGATCCATTTAGAGCGCAAGACCGATGACCGTATCGAACGCTCTTTGCATGGTCTCTATCGTTCCTTGATTAATAATATGGTGCAGGGTGTTTCTGCCGGTTTTAAGCGTGAACTCGAACTCGTTGGGGTAGGCTATAGAGCCTCTAATCAAGGGCAGCTCCTTGAGCTTTCCTTGGGTTTTACGCACAGCATTTTCATGCAGTTGCCCAAAGAGGTGACAGTTGAAACCAAGAGCGAGAGAAACAAAAACCCTTTGATTATCCTCGAAAGTGCTGACAAGCAGCTTCTTGGTCAAGTGTGTATGAAGATCCGATCATTCAGAAAACCTGAACCGTACAAGGGTAAGGGTGTCAAGTTTGTCGGTGAGCAAATTCGCAGGAAGTCTGGTAAATCTGCTGGAAAATAATCGTAACTAAGTATTATCATGGTAACGAAAGAACAAAGAAGACAAAAAATAAAGGCTCGTGTACGTGGCAAGATTAGCGGAACACAGGAAAGACCACGCTTGACCGTTTTCCGCAGCAATAAGCAGATATATGCGCAATTGATTGATGATATTGCGGGTAGAACCCTTGCTTCTGCATCATCTTTGAAATTAGAGATGACAGGATCTAAAAAGGAAATTGCGGCCAAGGTTGGTGACGAAATAGCAAAAGCAGCCACTGAGGCAGGTATATCCACTGTAGTGTTTGATCGTAACGGCTATCTTTTCCATGGCCGTATTAAGGAATTGGCTGATGCAGCCCGTAAAGGCGGCCTCAAATTTTAATCGATATGGCTATTGTATATAATCGAGTAAAATCGACAAACGATCTGGATTTGAAGGATCGCTTGGTTGCAATCAATCGTGTGACCAAGGTTACAAAAGGTGGGCGCACCTTTACTTTTGCTGCTATTGTTGTCGTAGGTAATGAAGACGGTGTTATCGGCTGGGGCCTTGGAAAAGCCGGTGAAGTGCCTGCTGCCATAGCAAAAGGGGTTGAGGCTGCTAAAAAGAATTTAATCCGGGTTCCGGTGCATAACGGTACAATCCCTCACGAACAAGCTGCTTCTTATGGTGGAGCCAGTGTGTTTTTGAAGCCCGCGACCACCGGTACCGGAGTAAAGGCTGGGGGTGCCATGCGTGCTGTCTTGGATAGCGTTGGCGTTACTGATGTCCTTGCAAAAAGCAAAGGCTCTTCTAATCCACACAATCTTGTAAAAGCAACGATTCAAGCCCTTGCAGAAATGCGTAGCCCTTTGATGGTTGCACAGAACCGAGGTATTTCTGTTGAAAAAGTTTTCAAAGGTTAATTGAGGAGGAAGATTAGTGATGGCTAAAATTAAGATACAACAAGTTCGTAGTAGAATTAGGTGTCCTAAAGATCAGAAGAGAACTTTAGATGCCCTTGGATTGAGAAAATTGAATCAAATTGTCGAGCATGAAGCTACTCCCAGTATATTGGGGATGGTGAATAAGGTGAGACACCTGGTTTTGATCGTTGAATGATTAACGCTAAAAACAAGAAGAACATATGAATTTGTCTAGTTTAAAGCCTGCAGAGGGGGCGGTCAAGTCTCGCAAGAGAATTGGTCGCGGTCCGGGTTCAGGCTTGGGAGGAACCTCTACGAGAGGACATAAAGGAGCGAAATCACGTTCTGGCTATTCTAAGAAGATCGGTTTTGAAGGAGGTCAAATGCCTATTCAACGCCGCTTGCCTAAGTTTGGCTTTAAGAATATAAATCGAGTAGAATACAAGCCTATCAATCTGTCTGTGCTTCAAACTTTGTCTGAGGCTAACTCTCTGTCCAAGATTTCGGTAGAGGACTTGATTGCTGCAGGGCTTGTTTCTCGAAACTCTTTAGTTAAGATATTGGCCAATGGTACAGTGACTACGGCTTTGACAGTAGAAGCTCATGCTTTCTCAAAGACAGCAGAAGAAGCTATTGTAAGAGCAGGAGGATCTGTTGTAAAACTATAAGCTTATGCGTGCGGTAGAAACAATCAAGAATATATGGAAGATTGAGGATTTGCGTCAACGCATTCTCACGACCATATTGTTCGTCGTCGTTTATCGCTTGGGTTCATTTGTCGTGATCCCCGGTATTGACCCCGCATCGTTGTCAGCACTCAAAGATCAGACTGCTGGAGGACTGATGGCTCTCTTGGATATGTTTTCCGGAGGGGCTTTCTCCCATGCATCTATTTTTGCTTTGGGTATTATGCCTTATATCTCTGCTTCGATTGTTATGCAGTTGGCAGCGATTGCTGTACCTGCAATGCAAAAGTTGCAGCGAGAAGGTGAGAGTGGGCGTATGAAGATCAATCAGTGGACTCGTTATCTGACTGTTGCTATTTTGATTTTACAGTCTCTTACCTATTTGGTGAACTTGCGAGTGCAAATGCAGTCTGTAGGAGCATCGATGCCCGGTGGCCTTTGGTTCCAGATAGTTGCGGTTGCTATTCTTACCGGTGGTAGTATGTTTGTTCTGTGGTTAGGAGAGCGTATTACAGACAAGGGTATCGGTAATGGTATTTCGTTGATCATTCTCATCGGTATTATTGCTCGTTTACCCCATGCATTTGTAGCTGAGTTCACATCTCGCACAACGAGTGCTGTTGGAGGTTTGGTTGCTTTTCTTGCTGAGATTGTATTCCTTCTTTTTGTCATAGCAGGTGCAATCCTTTTGGTACAAGGAACAAGAAAAGTACCTGTGCAATATGCGAAGCGGGTTGTCGGCAATAAGCAGTATGGGGGAGCACGCCAATATATCCCCTTGAAGGTAAATGCTGCCAATGTGATGCCTATCATCTTTGCTCAGGCGCTGATGTTCATTCCGATCTCTATTTTGGGATTTGCCAATGTAGATCAGTCTTCGGGGTTTCTGAGTGCTATGTCTAACAACACAAGTGTTTGGTATAATCTTGTATTTGCTATTTTGATCATTCTCTTTACGTATTTCTATACGGCGATTACGATCAATCCTAAGCAGATGGCCGATGACCTGAAGAGGAACAACGGTTTTATTCCCGGTATTAAGCCTGGAAAACAAACGAAAGATTATATTGATGCGATAATGGACCGGATAACGCTTCCCGGAGCATTGTTTTTGGCTATAGTTGCCATCCTGCCTGCTTTTGCGGAGATGTTCGGTGTTAGTTCAGCTTTTGCACAATTCTTCGGAGGAACTTCTCTGCTGATTTTGGTGGGAGTTGTTTTGGATACGTTGCAGCAGATCGAAAGCCATCTCTTGATGAGACATTACGATGGTTTGTTGAAGAGCGGACGTATCAAAGGTAGAGTTGGCTCTGTTTCCGCATATTGATGATTTACCTAAAGACAGATGAAGAAATCGCGCTGATGCGCGAAGCAAATCAGTTGGTTGGAAAGACTCTGGCCGAAGTCGCAAAAAACATTCGGCCGGGTGTTTCGACCTTGATGCTTGATAAGGTCGCAGAGGAATTTATTCGTGACCATGGAGCTGAGCCGGCTTTCCTTGGTTATGGTGGTTTTCCCAATAGTATTTGCGTATCGGTCAATGAGAATGTGGTTCATGGTATCCCTTCTGCTAAAGCTATCCTGAAAGAAGGCGATATTGTATCAGTCGACTGCGGTACATCCCTGAATGGATTTACAGGAGATTCTGCCTATACGTTTGCTGTAGGAGAAGTTGCTCCGGAAGTATTTCGACTATTGAAAACGACGAAAGAGTCGTTGTACGAAGGAATTGCTGTTGCCATAGATGGCAATCGAATAGGGGATATCGGCAGTGCAGTACAGAAGTACTGCGAAAGTTGTGGATACTCTGTCGTTCGAGAATTGGTCGGACATGGAATCGGTCGGCAGATGCATGAATCGCCGGAAGTTCCAAACTATGGACGACCGGGCACAGGGCCTTTGCTGAAAAATGGCATGTGTATCTGTATTGAGCCCATGATCAATCTTGGAAGTAAGAATGTAGTTACTGAAAGAGATGGCTGGACCATACGTACAAAAGATCGTAAACCTTCGGCCCACTTCGAGCATTGTATCGCAATCCAAGGGGGGAGAGCTCAGATCTTATCCTCTTTCGATTTTATTCATGACGTTTTAGGTGATAAAGAATTTTAGATATGTCTAAGCAGACAGCGATAGAGCAAGACGGAGTGATATTAGAAGCACTTTCGAATGCTATGTTCAAGGTTGAACTACAGAATGGTCATGTCATTACGGCTCATATCTCCGGAAAGATGAGGATGCATTATATCAAGATTCTGCCGGGAGATAAAGTCAAGGTCGAAATGTCTCCTTATGATTTGACAAAGGGGCGTATTTCTTTTAGGTATAAATAAATTAAAACCCAAGATAATGAAAGTAAGAGCATCAGTAAAGAAGCGTACTCCCGAATGCAAGATTGTCAGGAGAAAAGGACGCTTATATGTAATCAATAAGAAGAATCCCAAATACAAGCAGCGTCAGGGATAATTGTTTAATTAGCTACAAAAGACAAGCATAATATGGCAATAAGAATAGTTGGCGTTGACTTGCCACAAAACAAAAGAGGTTTTATCGCTTTGACTTATATCTATGGTATCGGCCGCAGTAGTGCTATTACCATTTTGGATAAAGCCGGAGTAGACCGCGATATCAAGGTTAAAGATTGGTCGGATGACCAAGCTGCTGCCATTCGTGATGTTATCGGTGCCGGATACAAAGTAGAGGGAGATTTACGTTCTGAGGTGCAGTTGAATATCAAGCGTCTCATGGATATCGGCTGCTATCGTGGTATTCGCCATCGTATCGGTCTGCCTCTGCGTGGCCAGAGCACAAAGAACAATGCCCGCACACGTAAGGGCAAGAAGAAGACTGTTGCTAATAAGAAGAAAGCTACTAAATAATAAAGATTGATATGGCAAAGAAAGCAGTCGCAAAAAAGAAAGTTGTAAGGGTGGAAGCAGTGGGACAGGCTCATATTCATTCTTCCTTTAACAACATTATTATTTCCTTAGCGAACAGCGAAGGTCAGGTTATCAGCTGGTCTTCAGCCGGTAAAATGGGATTTCGTTCTTCAAAGAAGAATACTCCCTATGCTGCCCAGATGGCAGCTCAGGATTGTGCCAAAGTGGCATATGATATGGGCTTGCGCAAGGTAACGGTCTACGTTAAGGGCCCGGGTAATGGTCGTGAATCGGCTATTAGAACAATTCATGGAGCGGGAATCGAGGTTATGGAGATTATTGATGTAACGCCTATGCCTCATAACGGTTGTCGTCCTCCTAAAAAGAGAAGAGTTTAAGAGAGAAGATCTTCTAACATTTCGGACGCTCTATTTTATGGGATCCGAATTCTTTCGGTGTATGGATTGCCTATAAACTATCAATCTCTCACATAGCAATCGCGGCTGTACCGGAAGCATTCTGTTCATAGAAAAGCATCTGACACAAAACAAACAATAATGGCAAGATATACAGGCCCTAAATCCAAGATCGCGCGTAAGTTTGGCGATCCTATCTTTGGTGCAGATAAAGTTCTTTCCAAGAAGAATTATCCTCCAGGTCAGCATGGCAATAACCGTCGTCGTAAGACGAGCGAGTATGGCCTCCAGCTTCGTGAAAAGCAAAAAGCAAAATATACTTACGGTGTATTGGAGAAGCAATTCCGTCATTTGTTCCATCGTGCACAGCGCGCAAAGGGTGTAACGGGTGAGTTGCTTATTCAGTTCTTGGAAGCACGTTTGGATAATGTGGTGTTCCGTTTGGGGATTGCCCCGACGCGTTCTGCTGCACGTCAATTGGTTTCCCATCGTCATATTACCGTAGATGGCAGTGTTGTCAACATTCCTTCTTATTCTGTTAAGCCCGGTCAGGTGATCGGCGTTCGTGAGCGTTCTAAGTCCTTAGAGGTTATTGCTGATGCTTTGACAGGTTTCAATCACAGCAAATATCCTTGGATGGAGTGGGATCAGTCGTCATTGTCCGGTAAGCTGCTGCATATGCCGGATCGTACGGACATCCCTGAAAATATTAAGGAACAGCTGATCGTTGAATTGTATTCGAAATAATCCATAGATCCCATGGCAATATTAGCATTTCAGAAACCCGAAAATGTATTGATGATGGAGACGTCGGACTCGATCGCCAAGTTCGAGTTCAAACCTTTGGAGCCCGGTTATGGTATTACCATTGGCAATGCGCTTCGTCGAATACTCTTGTCTTCGCTTGAAGGTTTTGCGATTACTGCAATCAAGATTGAAGGTGTAGAGCATGAATTTGCTACTATTCCGGGTGTATTGGAGGACGTTACTAATATTATCCTCAATCTCAAACAAGTTCGTTTTAAGCAGATTGTTCCTAATGCCGATGTAGAGAAAGCTACAATTGTTATCTCTAATTCGGAGGTGTTCCGTGCCGGTGATTTGAATGCACAACTTTCAAACTTTGAAGTGTTGAATTCGAATCTTGTCATTTGCCACCTCGATAAGTCGGCTACGCTTACTATGGAGTTTTCCATAAATAAGGGGCGTGGCTATGTGTCGGCAGAAGAGAATCGCGCAGAGCATAATGAGCTTTCCACGATAGCGATCGACTCAATCTATACGCCTATTCGGAATGTCAAGTATGCGGTAGAGAATTTCCGCGTAGAACAGAAGACTGATTACGAAAAGCTCCTGATGGAAGTGACCACAGATGGTTCGATCCGTCCTGTAGATGCTCTTCGTGAAGCAGCTCAAATCTTGATATCCCACTTCTCTCTGTTTGCAGAGAATAAGATAGCGATAGAGTATGTGGATATAGTCGATACTGATGAGTTCGATGAAGATTCTCTGCATATGCGTCAACTATTGAAGTCAAAGCTTTCAGGTCTTGACCTGTCTGTTCGTGCCCTCAATTGTCTGAATGCAGCCGGAGTAGATACGTTGGGCGATTTAGTGAGTCTGTCACGGAGCGATCTGATGAAGATTCGCAACTTCGGAAAGAAGTCTTTGACTGAGCTTGACGAACTGCTGGCAACGCTGAATTTGTCGTTTGGGATGGATATCAGTAAGTATAAATTAGATAAAGACTAAGAACGATGAGACATAATAAGAAATTCAATCACTTGGGCCGTAAGGCTGCTCACCGTAAAGCGATGCTGTCCAATATGGCTGCTTCGTTGATCCTGCACAAACGCATTTTTACAACGGTAGCCAAGGCTAAGGCCTTGCGTATCTATGTAGAGCCTTTGCTGACAAAAACAAAGGAAGACACAACGCACTCTCGCCGAATCGCCTTCTCTTACTTACAGAATAAATATGCCTTGAAGGAACTTTTCGGAGATGTTGCTGCTAAGATTGCAGATCGTCCCGGTGGATATACCCGTATCTTGAAGACCGGTTATCGTCTGGGAGATAATGCTGCTATGTGCTTTATTGAGCTTGTTGACTACAATGAGAATATGCTTGGCGAAGCAGCGAAGAAGGCGACCAAAACACGCCGTTCTCGTAAGCGTAAAAGCGCAGACGTTGTAGTAGAAGCAGCTCCTGCAGAAGAAACTCCTAAAGCAGCAGAAGAATAAGTCGCTGCATCGGATATAAATAACTTTAATAGAGAGGGCGAGCTAGAACAGATGTTCTGGATCGCCTTCTTTTTTATGTCCGAAAAGAAACCGTGGTCTCTTTAAGGAGACCTTTGCACGGCGATTGGTGTGTATTTTGTTTGTTAATTCATTGTATAATAGGGAGTTATTTTGTATATTTGAGCATTAAAAACAGCATAATATTCCTCCCATGGCATACCAATCCAAGAATACCGATGAGCATGTAACATTTGCAGACGCACTCCTTTCAAAGCGTTATCGCAAAGCACAAAACGACTTCCTCAATCAGGTTGACACGCTTATCGATTGGCGTCCGATCAGGACGCTGATCAACAAGAAATACACGAAGCGACAAAATGCCATCGGCGCCCCGGCTTATGACGTGATTCTCTTATTCAAGATGTTGCTTTTGGAGACATGGTACAACCTCAGTGATTGTGCTTTGGAGGAGCGCATCAATGATTCAATCACCTTTTCCCGATTCTTGGGGACTGAAGATGGAAGAGGTATCTCCCGACCACAGCACCATCAGTCGATTTCGTTCGGCACTGACAGAGTTGGGTCTCATGGACAAACTATTGGCGCAGTTTAACAAACAACTTTCGCGCCATCACATTTCGGTCAGGGAAGGGGTGCTTGTCGATGCAAGCCTTGTGGAGACGCCGCATAAACCCAACGGAAGCATTACGATTGAAGTCGCAGACGACAGAGAAGACAATCGGAGCGAGGAGGAAAAAGAGGCAGAGGAGGATTATCAAAAACAGGTTGTCCGCCGGCGTAAAGGGACGGATGAAGAAGCCCGTTGGGTGTACAAACAAAAGCGTTATCACTACGGATACAAAAAGCATTGTCTGACCAATGTTCAAGGCATTGTTCAAAAGGTGATAACGACAGCAGCGAACCGCAGTGACACGAAGGAGTTTATTCCGCTATTGCAGGGTGCAAACATACCTCAAGGCACAGCCGTCTTGGCGGACAAAGGATATGCTTGCGGGGAAAATCGTTCCTACCTGCAAACCCATCACCTTCAAGACGGCATTATGCACAAGGCACAACGCAACAGGGCATTGACCGAGGAAGAGAAGCAACGAAACAAAGCAATCGGTCCGATACGGAGCACCATCGAACGCACCTTTGGCAGTATTCGCCGGTGGTTTCATGGCGGACGATGTCGATACCGGGGACTTGCCAAGACCCATACTCAAAACATTCTTGAAAGCATCGCCTTTAATTTATACAGAACCCCGGGGATAATTATGTCCTCATCCGTAGGATAAGGCATAACCACCCTTGAGGAGCTCGTACAAGTAGCTCCTCAAAGGGGGGATTTACAACTACTTTCACTCCTTACTGCCACCCCTTTCACTCGCTCCTTTTATGCCAAGAACTCCTCTTCCCTCCATCTCCTTATTTTTCAAAGGTCTCAATAGATAAGGAGAGGAACTTCCCGGTGTCTCTCCTTCGTTGTGTTATCAGAGTCTCCTTGGACCAATAATATAAGCCTGCTTGCCCAAGTTGTTCGCTTGTAGCCTCGCCCCTTGATTAAGAATCTCTCGGCAGAGTTCCAAGTAGACAAGCACAGCAATCCTATTTACTACAAAAACAACATACGATTTTCTTCAGTACAGGTCATTTCGATAATTTGTGTCTATATTTGACAGTAGTAGCACGAATTTTCCATTGGGAAAAAAGAGTGCTGTGGCGTTTAATTAGAGATACTAACTCATGTATGGGAACTCTCTGTAGATATGCAATCTAAGTTTGCAATACCAAGGCGGACAGATCTCATCAAAAACAAAGCGTATTATGAAGAAATTTATTCAGGACTTCAAAGCGTTTGCTCTTAAGGGTAACGTAGTGGACATGGCTGTCGGTGTGATCATCGGTGGCGCATTCGGAAAGATCGTCACCTCCTTGGTGAACGACATCATGATGCCTCCCATCAGTTTGCTGACGGGTGGGGTCAACTTCACAGATCTGAAATTGGTATTGAGCAAGGCTGTCGTCGAAGGCGGAGAGGTCGTGAAACCGGAAGTGTCATGGAACTATGGCAATTTTATCCAGACTACAGTGGACTTCCTGATTTTAGCTTTCGTGATCTTCCTGATGATCAAAGCTATCATGGCTGCCAAGAGGAAAGAAGAAGAGGCACCTGCAGCTCCTGCTCCTACGCCACCTGAAATCGAACTGCTTACAGAGATTCGCGATTTGCTCAAGAAACAATAAGCACAGTAGTCTCCCCTACTCTTGGCCGCAAATGGCGAGGATATACCTCCGACCGGCCGGCCGGGAATGGGTGAGAAATAAAGAGAAACCACTACCCACAACTATCGAATATGGGGCATGCACGCTCTGCCGATAGTTTGAGTAATGGTTTCTTTGTTTTTCCGTTTACTCTTTGATAATAAGCGTTCCGATTGAAGAAAAGTGTCCGTAATAAGTGCATTATATACATTTCTTTTCTATTTTTGTGGTCGCTCAGCGGCTTACATCCCGATGACCTTTGGACGCCTACCACTCATGCACCGGCAGACGTTCGGAGCAGCCGATGTTAACCTCCGGCAGTTTAATTTAGAAAATCACATTCAAAAAGAATCTAAGCAATGATTATTGGCATTCCAAAAGAGATTATGCACGGCGAAAACCGTGTGTCGGCTACCCCTGAAACAGTGGCCAAATTTGTAGCAGACGGGTTCAAAGTTCTGTTTGAAAAAGGAGCAGGAGAAGGTGCTCAGTATCATGACGAAGAATATGCCCAGGCAGGTGCTACGCTGGTAGACGGAGCTAAGGCCGTTTATGACGGTGCCGAAGTGATCCTCAAGGTAAAAGAGCCTTTGTTCAACGAACAGCTCAATACGCACGAAGTAGAGCTGATGCGCAAAGGTCAGTATCTGATCACATTCATTCATCCGGCTTCACCGGTGAACCACGAAATGGTACGCAATCTGGCCAAACAGGGTGTTATCTCGCTGACTCTCGATGGTATCCCCCGTATCTCACGTGCACAAAACCTCGACGCACTGACTTCGATGAGTACTTGTGCCGGCTACAAAGGTATCCTGATGGCTGCCGAAGACTTCGCCAGCTTCATCCCGATGATGGGTACGGCTGTCGGTATGATTCCGCCCGCCAAAGTAATGGTGATCGGTGTGGGTGTGGCTGGCTTGCAGGCTTTGGCTACGGCTAAGCGTCTGGGAGCCATCACTTATGCTGCCGATATTCGCCCTGCAGCTGCCGAACAGGCTCAGAGCTTGGGAGCCAAGATCGTGGATACGACCGTTCCTGCCGAACTGGCTATCGCCGAAGGCGGATATGCCAACAAATTGCCCGATGATGTACTGGCCAAAGAACGCGAAGCCCTCAAGGCCACCATTCAGGATATGGATATCGTATTCTGTAGCGCATTGATCCCGGGCAAGGTAGCTCCGATCATCATCACGGAAGAAATGGTGAAGGGTATGAAGCGCGGCTCCGTAATCGTGGACATCTCTATCGACCAGGGCGGTAACTGCGAAATCACGCCGAAGGGAACCAAGGAAGTGAAGCACGGAGTGATGATCCAAGGTATCAAGAACATCCCCGGTATGCTTCCGAAAAGCTCTACTTGGATGTTCGCACAGAACATGTACAATCTAATGAAGTACCTCACAAAGAACGGTCGGATCGAATTGGATATGAACGACGAAGTTTGCAGCAAGATCCTCGTTACTCGCGACGGCGAAATCAAACACGCCGGTACTCGTGAAGCAATGGGTCTGTAATCGAACTGTTCCTACATCTTAATATCAAGAGCCAAGGAACGACCCCTCTCAAGTGGCCGTCCTTTGGCTCTTACTCATTTGAGCTAATACACCAATCACTCATATAATAATGAATCCGATCATTCTTATCATCGTGCTGATAGCTTCCACGCTTATCGGCTACAAGCTGATCAGCAATGTGCCGAGCTTGCTGCATACTCCGCTGATGTCGGGTATGAACGCTCTCTCCGGAGTAACCGTAATCGGAGCTATTGCAGCTGCCGGATTATCTTTCAAGTTCGGGCATGACGGCAAACTCATCCTCGGCCAAATCTTCGGAGGACTGGCCATCATCCTCGCTACCATCAATGTGGTGGGAGGTTTCGGTGTCACGCACCGCATGCTCCGTATGTTTAGCAAGAAAAAGAAAGGAGGCGACCAATGAGTCCTACCATCTATTATATACTCTGCGTCCTCCTCTCTCTGATGGTATTGGGGGGAATATCGATGATGAGCCGTGTGAAGACTGCCGTCATGGGCAATACCCTCAGTGCAGTGGCCATGTTGGGCGGTATCATCCTTACCCTTGTTTACAATGAGATCTTGCCTGCCTGGTCGGTTTATATCTTCCTGATTATCGGTGCCGGTATCGGTTGGACGATGGCACAGCGTGTCAAGATGATACAGATGCCTCAGATGGTGGCCTTGCTTAACGGTGTCGGAGGGGCTGCTTCCGCTCTCGTGGGGATTTTGTCTCTCGCAGCTATAGGAATCAATCCGAATAATAACACGGCTGCCGACTATCCGATCTTTTCGCAAGCTACCGGTATGCTGGCACTGACTGTCGGTATGATTACCCTCGTAGGTAGCCTTATCGCCGCCGGTAAGCTACACAAACTACTGCCTCAGAGACCGGTGATATGGCCTAACCACTCGATGTTTACCTCTTTGCTACTGATCCTGACCGTGGGATTCGTGGTGCTCGGTTCTGTTTCTATCGAAGGGTTTCCCCTCTTCTGGGCTATCATCGGAGGGCTGTTTTTCTCCTCTCTCTTCGGTTTGTTCTTCTCTATCCGTGTCGGTGGAGCGGATATGCCTATTACCATTTCGCTACTGAACTCCCTTAGCGGTGTGGCCGGAGCCATTGCCGGTATGGCTGTGGGCGATATTCTGCTCGTAGCCGTAGGAGGTATTGTCGGTGCCAGTGGTCTGTTGCTGACGCAGATTATGTGCCGCGCCATGAACCGCAAGCTCATGTCCATTCTGATGGCTTCGGGAGCAAAAGCAACACCTGCCGCTACAACGCCGACTACTGCTTCAAAACAAGAAAAAGGAGAGGTTGCCGCTCCTACTCCCATCAAAGCAGAGAAGACAGCCGGTAGCGTGCTACGCGATGCCAAGCGAGTCATCATCGTACCCGGTTACGGTATGGCATTGGCTCAGGCACAGCACCAAGTAAGACAGCTGGCCGATAAACTTACGGCTAACGGTACGGAAGTTCGCTATGCCATCCATCCGGTGGCGGGTCGTATGCCCGGACACATGAACGTACTTCTGTGCGAAGCCGATGTGCCCTATGACCAACTCTTCGAGATGGATGCCATCAACGGAGACTTCGCTCAGACGGATGCCGTGGTAGTAATCGGTGCCAACGACGTAATGAACCCTGCCGCTCGCAATGCTGAGGGTACGCCTATATACGGTATGCCCGTGCTGAACGTGGACGATGCTCCCGAAGTAATCATTTGCAACTTCGACCTGAAACCCGGTTATGCAGGTGTGGACAATCCGCTCTATACGCGAGCAACGGGTGTATTCCTCAAACTCGGAGATGCCAAGGAATCTCTGGCAGAGATCATGAAAGAAATGGACATCGCATAGCTGTAAGCGACATCCATTCCAATATAAACGAAAAGGACTGTCAAAGGAGCTTGGAGCTCTTTGGCAGTCCTCTTTCTTTTGGCATTCACCCAACCTTACCGGACTAAATGATCATTGAGGAATCCACTCGCAAATATCGAAAAGATCAATGATTGCCTTTCAGAAAAGCTATCGGGAAATTGGGATCGATACGCATCGTCAGTTCCAAGGCGTGGCTCATCGCAAAACGATCCGAAGGCTGGAACCATACCCGAGCAACAGCCGCCAACGAAACACTTCGTGCCATCCGCCACGAATAGTCGGCATAGAGACGAATATAATCGCCCCAACCGTTCGTAAGAGGCTGTTTGTCATACGTCAGGGAATTGGCGAAAGGTGCAGCAAAGGGAGAAACGTAATGCCTGCCGTACCAATAGTCGGTACGAAAAGCGAAGTGCTCCAAGTCCATTCCGAGAGAAAGATAACCGCCCCACCCTCTTTCGTAAGGAAAGTATCCTCCGCTTGACAAGGCTGCCACACCATAAGCAGATCCCCAAATCTGCATGGGTTTGTCGGTACGAGGGCAATACGAAAGCTTAAGTCCGACAGCTCCATTGACCCATGTATGCACGGTATCCTGCTGCGCCCAGTTGTATTCCCCGCCGCGATGCGTGGCAATAGCCTGCAAGGGCAGTTCGAGTCGCCATTTGCCTTCACCCGATAACAATTTGGAAGTAGTGGACAAGCCAAAGACAAACGACTCCTGATGATTGTCATTTTTGAAAATCATGCTCATCCAATTGACCCAAACATCCATTCGGAAACGTGTCCAATCACCCCGAAATTGCACACCGGCTTCAGGATCAGCCGTCAAATCCAACTCAGGATTGTAGATCGGTTCGATCAGTCCGTGAGCCGTACCACCGGCTATATTGCCCAGCATGAGAGCAGTCGTGGCCGTCGGCTTCAGCATGGCCTGTACATAAGGCAGGATACGCAAGCGTACATAGTCGTTATAGTCCGTCCAATAAGGTAAATCGGAATAAGCGATACCGGCCGGATAGCGACTTGCCCCCCAGTAGTTCAGGGTAGATACTCCGAGCGAAAGCTTCACACCATGTGCTGCCGGCAGCGAGTAAGAGGCAAAAGCGGAAACCCGTGCACCCGGCAACGTATAACCTTTGACCGAACGTGCATTGTATTCATTGTTCCGAAAGAAAAGCGTACTTCGGATCGATGCCGAGAGTTCGTTCGGACGAATGCTGTCCGTCTCCGGTCGCTCTCCCGCCATGGAATAATAATGCTGCCCGCTAAGCACAGCAGGCAGCATCACAATCAAAGCGATAATAATGGCAGAGAATCTCATCCTTTCACCAAATCCTTCATACCGCCCAAGGCACCGAGCATACCGGTAGCCTCGAACGGGAGGTAAACGGTCTTGGTCTGATCGCCCTTGTTGATGTCCTTGAGCGTTTCGATATACTGCATGGCGATGAGGTATTGGGTCGGATTGGCACCACTACCGGCTACTGCTTCGCTGATCTGGCGGATAGCTTCGGCCTCTGCCTTGGCCACCAATATCTTAGCCTCTGCCTCAGCTTTGGCTCTGAGAATCTTGGCCTGCTTCTCTCCCTCAGCGTGGTTGATGGACTCCTGCATCTTACCCTCCGATTCGCGTATCAAAGCCTCTCGCTGTCCTTCGGCCTGGAGGATTTGAGCACGCTTGTCACGCTCGGCACGCATCTGCTTCTCCATGGCATCACGAATATCACGCGGAGGATTGATGTCCTGCAGCTCCACACGGTTTACCTTCACGCCCCATTTGTTGGTGGCTTCGTCGAGGATTTCGCGCAGCTTGCTGTTGATGGTATCGCGACTGGTCAGCGTCTGATCCAAATCCATCTCCCCGATCACGTTACGCAGACTTGTCTGAGTCAGCTTCTCGATGGCATCCGGCAAATTGGAAATCTCATACATGGCACGCATGGGATCCACGATCTGGAAATAGAGAATAGCATTGATCTCCGTCACCACATTGTCACGCGTGATCACACTCTGGCGAGCAAAGTCGTACACCGTTTCGCGTAGGTCGATACGGGTATCGTCCTTGAACTGCACCACATTCTGTCCGGAGGGTAGTGTATAAGCGATGCGCTTGCGTATGGGACGGGGTTTGTCGATAAAGGGGATGATGATACTGACTCCCGAACTAAGCGTACGATAGTACTTGCCAAGTCGTTCGATGATCATCGTCTCGGACTGCTGCACGATCTTCAAGCCATTGGCAATAATGGCTATCACAAGAATGATCAGAGCCGCAAGGATAAATCCTGTTGCTGTCATAATGAAATAAGTTTTATGTTGGATTATTATTGTTTGTCGTTGCCAAGAACCACTACATTCAGGACAATGCTTTCGTAAGATACGATTTCCACACGCATACCCTTTTCTATCACCTCCCCTGTCAGTGAGCGAGCCGTCCAAACATCTCCATCCACAGCCACGCGTCCTTTGTCCGTCGTCGGATCTATGGTTTCCGTCACCAGCACTTTCCGCCCTACAAGGGCATCCGCTCCCGTGGACACATGCGGCAGAGCCTTCTGTGCCCTCTTCTGCATAAAAGGTCTGAGCAGGAAGAGCGAGAGCAGCGAAGCCACGATAAAAAAAACGGTCTGCCACACAATAGACAACCCCAAGGCCGCCGGTATAATGGCAGCAAAAGCTCCCATACCGAAACAAGCCAAGAAGAAACCCGGGGTAAAAATCTCAAAAACAAAGAGCAGGATACCTGCTATCAGCCACCATTGCACAGGGGTAATCGATTCGAATAACATAGTTCTTTGAAACGTTTCTTAGAAGTATCTGATTTCAAAAGCCGGTCCCAAATTCGAAACCATGCTCTACAAAGATAAAGAAAAGGCGATGTGTACTGAAAAATGACATCATCACCGTCCGTCTTCACGTGTCTCTTTCTATTATAAGAAATGATGCTTCAAATACGACAAGGGGAGTCGAGGTCGTCGATCTGCTATTGAGTCTGAACTTCCCAAACAAGGGGGGAAACGAATTTTGAAGACGCAAAACAGGGAAAATTTCTAAGGTCGTTCTCATTTTACTTTAATTGGCCATAATGCACTGATAATTAGCATGTTGTAATGAGCACCGTACGCCTACGCTGGTCTCCTGCATCGTGCAGGAAGGCGTCGTACGCCTACGCCGGTCTCCTGCATCGTGCAGAAAGGCATCGTACGCCTACGATCGTTTTTCAATCTCTGCACGGGCTGTCATCACAGCCGACATGGTCCGGAGTTCATGGCCTTCGATAAAAATCATATCGATATTCACCGGTAAATGGAAAACATGAAATATGACAGGCAACGTGAAGTGGACTACTCCATCATAACACTGAAAAACGGAAATACGATAACAGTTCGTCGTAAGCCTGTAATTGGTCTGGGGACATTCCACAAATACAGTGCAGTATCTTGGAAAATCAGCAAATTGTTTATGTACAAGGGTTCCGCTTCGTGAGATGAAAAAGGGTATGAGAGATAAAAAGTTGCAGTCCAGAAACTATAGAGGGCAATCCCGACTTATTCGGAGCAAAACAGGGACGCAGATCCCATGCAACGACGAGCCATGCTGTGCTCAATGAGAGCGGATTGTAAGAAAACGATTTTGTAATTTTCAATCGTAAGTGCAACACTTTCTACAGAAAAATTCCCGACGAGGTTAGCCTCGTCGGGGAATAAAATCAATCGTTTGATTTCGTGTTGCATTTATCATATTAAGGGTTTGGACAAAGAAAGAGAAGAGACATTCTGCGCTATCTTTGCTTGCAGATGATAGATTTATTTCAGATCGATACAGGATCTTCTCTGCTTCTACCATTCGCAGATGAAGGTATTCGCGCAGGATTTCCCTCTCCTGCACAGGACTATATGGATATTGCCATTGACCTGAATCATGAGTTGATAACTCACCCATACAGCACGTTCTACGGAAGGGTAAAGGGCAATTCAATGGAAGATGCCCATGTGTTCGACGGCGATATTCTTGTTATAGACAAGTCCCTTGAAGCGCGGGATGGCGATATGGCTGTCTGCTTTTTGGATGGAGAATTTACCCTGAAAACAATCCGCATCAAATCGGAAGAGATTCTACTCGAACCGGCCAACCCCGACTATCCTACCATACATGTATCGGCAGACAACGATTTCGTCATCTGGGGCATCGTAACCTATTGTATTCACAAAACAAGAAGATGATCGGCCTATGTATGCCCTCTTAGACTGCAACAACTTCTTCGTCAGTTGCGAAAGGGTGTTCGACCCCTCGCTCCGAAACAGGCCGGTCGTTGTCCTCTCCAATAACGATGGTTGTATCATCGCTCGCAGCAATGAAGCCAAAGCATTGGGGATAGGGATGGGACAACCTTTCTTCAAGGTGCAGGACTTGATTCGTCGGCACAATGTGGCATTCTTCAGCTCGAACTTCATTCTCTACGGCGATATGTCCCGACGAATCATGTCGCTTGTATCGGAACTTGCACCTCGGATGTCGATCTATTCGATAGACGAGTGTTTCATGGATTTGAGAGGAGTGAAAGATTATATGTCGCTATGCCACATGATAGTCGATAGAGTCCGCCAATGTACGGGTATACCGGTAAGTATAGGTGTAGCCGATACGATGACCCTGTCCAAAGTGGCAGACAAATATGCCAAGAGGTATGCAGGTTACAAGGGCGTATGCGCCATAGACTCCGAAGAAAAGAGGAGAAAGGCTCTGCAAATGTTCGATGTAAGCGATGTATGGGGAATAGGGCGCAGACTATCTCGCAAGCTATACTATTATGGTATCAATACGGCAGCCGACTTTGCTTCGATGAGAGAAGGTCGGGTATATCATTTGGCCGGCACTTCGGGCGTCAGGACATGGCAGGAGCTTAGGGGCGAAGCCTGCATAGAGATGAAATTGCCACAGCCTCGCCAAAGTGTCTGCACCACGCGCTCTTTCGGCCATCCATGCCGAGATTTTGACTCCCTTCTCAGGCATTTGGCTGTTTTCGCCGATAGTTGCTGTACGAAGATACGTGAAGAAAAAAGCAGGGCACGCCGTTTGAGTATCTTTATAAGCTGTAGCCGATTTGATCAGGAGAACGACTATTCCGGCCGGAATGAGATGCTCCTTCCCGTAGCTACTTCTGACCCTTCAGAACTGATCCCAAAGATTCGCACCCTGCTACAAGAGATTTATCGGCCAAATCTGCCCTACAAACAGGCAGGAGTGATCTTGTCCGACTTGGTAGCGGAGGCCTATCAGCTCAATCTTTTCGACCCGATCGATCGCATGCGGCAGGAGCGTTTCTTATCCTCTGTGGATGCGATCCGCCAGCGTTTCGGAAGAGATAGTCTGACCGTTGCTACCCAAGAAACAGAAGCTATAGCATCTGTCTCTTCGATCAAGCATCGTTCGCGCAGATATACGACCGATATGAACGAGGTCATAGATGTCGTTCTGCCCGATCAGCGAAAAAGCGGAGAAAAAAATCGACGACCAACAGCCGGTAAGGAGAAGCCGATCGAGAGACCTCTTGCAAATACCGACTGCAAACCGCCGATTATACGATTATAATTATAGCTTTAGGCCAGGAAGTAAACCATCAGACCTACGACCACCACATAGAAGAGAGCATAAGGAATGGCAGAACGGAGGATGCTGCCTTCCTCGCCCTGTTGGTTGCAAGATGCCGTAGCAATGGCAATGCTCTGTGGCGAAATGATCTTTCCACCCGTAGCTCCTGCCGTATTGGCTGCAGCCAGCCACTGGGTATCCACACCGATCTGATGAGCTACTCCTGCCTGCAACTTGCCGAAGAGGATATTGGACGAAGTATCGCTACCTGTGACAAAGGTTCCTACGGCACCTATGAGCGGAGCAAACAGGGGATAGAGCGTTCCGGTGGCCTCGGCCAATGCCGTAGCGATGACAAGTATCATTCCGCTATAAGTCATGATGGCACTCATTGCTACAAGACTGATGATGGTGACACCGCTTTTCCTCAGCCCGATAATGGTTTTCCCCAAAATGGCGAATAGCTTTCCGGCTGAAACTCCCTGTACCAAGCCTCCGATAAAAGCTCCGAGGAAGAGCATAAGACCGGCATTGCTAAGCCAGCCGAAATTGAACGTCTTACCATCATGGTAGATAGGCAGAGCTATTTTTGATACCAGATTGGACTTGAGGAAATCGCTTACGGGACCACTCACCGGGCTGGCCAGCACAATGAAGAATAGAATAAAGAGATAGACGCTCCATGCTTCGAAAATCTGCTTGCCGCTGTACTTCTCAGGAGCCACAGACGTATCTGCAGCTTTCTTGGCCGTCAATTTGGCAAAGGTGATAATGACGATAATAGCGACAATACTACCGAATATAGCCGGCGTTTCTGCTCCCAGATAGCGTGCCGAAGCATACTGCACTGCCAAAGAAACACCTCCTACCAGCAAGGCAAGAATGATATTCTTGGGCTGGCTCTTGGCACTCCTGTCCGTCAGGAAAAGAATGATGTATGGAATGATGAACATCAGTACAGAAAGTTGGAGTACAACGTGTGCACTGATGGCCTGAATCTCTCCAGCTGTGGCCACACCGTTGGCCGCTATCTCATTGGCCAATGTCGTTACAGGTACTCCTACTGCACCGAAACCCGTAGCTACACTATTGGCTATCAGACTGACCAATGCGGAGAACCCGGGTTTAAATCCCAGACTGATAAGGATGGCTGCCGGTATAGCTACTGCCGTACCAAAACCGGCCATTCCTTCAAGGAGACCTCCGAATCCCCATACAAGCAATAGGACTTGGATGCTTTTGTCCTGGCTTATGCCGGTAAATTGTTTCTTGATGATCTCGATTTTACCGGATTCGAGTAGTACATTATAGCTGTATATAGCCATCAAAATGATAATCAAAATAGGGAAGATAGCCTTGAGGGCACCTTCCACAAAAGCCCATCCGACACCTGTCTGGGTAAAATCTGTAGGGGCAAATCCGAGGGCAGGAGCTGCGAATAAAGCTACCAATGCTGCACAAACAAGTGCCAGAACAGCACTCTTGTCACCCGCCATCCTAAGCCCAAGCATCAAAACGATGAGGAGAACGATGGGTAGAATCGAGAGAATAACATCCATGATCGATTGTTTTTAGTGTGTATTGAGATTGATATCTACGCAAAGAAAATAAAAAACCATTGCCCTCGCATCATTTAATGACATCCGATATAATCTTTGAGGACAGGAATGTAATAGCTCCCGAAATAGATAAAGACAATGTGATTCGGCCAACTATTTATCCAATAAAATAGTGATAGGAAAAAGGCATATACAAACGTCCACAAGGCGTAGTGAGAAGACATACGCCTGCATGAGTCGATCCCGAATATGGCTGTTTTCATTGAAAACTCTATCTTTGCGCATGGGAGTATTAATAACTCAAACAGAAAAAAGATGAATAAGATGGTTGTTTTGGCAGCCGCCATAGGTATGACGGTTGCATTCGGCTCATGCAAATCCAAGCAAAGTGCCTACCGCCAAGCTTACGAGCAGGCCAAAGAACGTGAGATTGCCCAAGCTGAAGACAAGGATATGGAAACTCGTCCGATAGTTTCTAAACCGGCTACCAATGTACAAATCCGTCAAGAAAAGCTCTCTGCTTACAGTGGGGAAGATGCTTCTCGATTGGATCGGTTCAGTGTAGTGGTAGGCAGCTTCCGCAATGCAACGAATGCTCGTTCTCTGAAAGAACGCTTGGAATCTGAAGGTTATACCCCTATTTTGGCAGAAAACGAACAGGGGATGCTACGTGTAATCGTAGCCAGCTTCCCTTCACGCGAAGAGGCCATCGCTGCCCGTGAGGCCGTCAAGGAACGCTATGCCCCGAATTTTCAGGATGCATGGCTGCTTGAGCGTGCTAACTAATGGACATCAGACAAGACTATCCACTCTCCAAGCGCAATACATTCGGTATTGCAGCCCGGACAGATTGGTGGATCGACTACACATGCGACGCCGATATTGATCGGTTGGTGAAAGACGAATTCTTTCAAGAATGTCGCGTACAAACTATTGGCGAGGGGAGCAATCTGCTCTTCCTCGCTAATTTTCATGGTATACTGCTTCATTCCGAAGTAAAGGGTATCACCGAACTGCACAAGGATCAGGACAGCATTCTTTTGCGTGTAGGGTCGGGTATGGTATGGGACGACTTCGTCGCTTATGCCGTAGAGAATAACTATTATGGTATAGAGAACCTCTCTCTCATTCCGGGCCAAGTGGGAGCATCGGCTGTCCAAAACATCGGAGCCTATGGAGTAGAAGTATCTCAGCTGATCGAGGCGGTTCATGCTCGTCATTACCGAACAGGAGAATCCCGTGTATTTCGCAATGAGGACTGCCGATACGCGTACAGATACAGTATCTTCAAAGAACCGGACTATGCCGAATGGGCTATTATGTATGTGGACTATCGTCTACGTCTGAGGCCCTCTTTTTCACTTGAATACAAAGCCTTGGCCAAGGTTTTGGAAGAAGAACGAATCACCCCTACCCTACAATCGATTCGAGATACGGTCATACGCATCCGCAATTCCAAATTGCCCGATCCGGCCACAATAGGCAATGCGGGCAGCTTCTTCGTAAATCCGGTGGTATCCGCCGAGAAATTCAATACCCTGCAAACCGAATATCCCTCCATACCAAGCTATCCCCAACCGGATGGCAGCGTGAAAGTTCCGGCCGGATGGCTGATCGAGCAATGCGGATACAAAGGGCATCGCTCCGGTGCAGTAGGTGTCTATGAGCATCAGGCTTTGGTCTTGGTGAACTATGGCGGAGCTACGGGCACTCAGGTGGGAGCTTTGGCAGAAGAGATCATAGGCAATGTCCGACAGAAATTCGGAATCACTCTCCATCCGGAGGTCAAATACATTTTATAATATCAAGAAGCAAGCCTTTTGCCCCCATGCGTTGCATATTATTAGGCTCAGGCACCAGCACCGGCGTCCCCGAAGTCGGCTGTCATTGTAGGGTATGTCGTAGCAAAGACAGGCATGACAAGCGCACCCGTACTTCTCTTCTTATAATCACGGATGCAGGGAAACGAATCCTCATCGACTGCAGCCCGGACTTTCGCCAACAAGCTCTGTTTGCCGGCATCGATTCGCTCGATGCCGTTTTGCTGACTCACGAACATTTTGACCACATCGGTGGACTCGACGATCTGCGCACCATCTGTTGGCATCGCGAACTTGCTGTCTATGCTGAACAGAATGTATTGGACTCCATACGCGACAGGCTGCACTATGTATTCCGCAAAAATCCTTATCCGGGCACTCCTCTACTGAAACTATGCGAAGTAAAACCCGATATGCCGTTTCAAGTGGCAGACCTGACGGTAGAGCCTCTTCGAATAATGCATGGCAGGTTGCCGATACTCGGATATAAAATAGGAAAGATGGCTTTCCTTACCGATATGAAGGATATAGCAGCAGAAGAAATCGAGTGCCTGAAAAGCTGTCGACTTCTTTTTATCAACGGGCTTCGCTACCGAAAGGAACATCCTTCGCACCAGACCATAGAGCAAGCTATTAACACAATAGGACAAATCGGTAATCCGGAAAGTGTCCTGATTCACCTCTCCCACCATGCACCCCTGCATCAGGAACATTTGGAAATTCTTCCTCCACATATCCATTCGGGATATGATGGCCTGGAAGCTATAATCGACGAAAAGGGGATAAGAATAAAAGACTTCGAACCGCATGTTTCCCGTTCGGAATACCATTATCAGGACTGCGGACGCATCGGTTACGAATCGGCACTGACCCTGCAACGCAAGCTCTTCCATGATGCTGTAGCAGACAAAATGGAAAACAGGGAACCGCAAAATACGCTGCTCTTCTGTGAGCATGAACCGGTTCTAACCTTGGGCAAACACGGTCATGAAGAAAATCTGTTGCTGTCCGAGTCCGAGCTGAAAAGTCGCGACATCCGACTATTTCATATAGAACGAGGAGGGGATATCACCTACCACGGGCCGGGACAAATTACGGGATACCCCATATTCGATCTCGAACAATACGGTATCGGCTTACGCACCTATATCGAAATGCTTGAGCAGTGTATCATCGATCTCATTGCCATATTCGGTCTGAAAGGCGAACGTTCGGCCGGAGCATCCGGCGTATGGCTGGATCCCGATATACCGGGGCGTGCTCGCAAAATCTGCGCGATAGGGGTGAAAAGCAGTCGGCACATAACGATGCATGGCTTTGCCCTCAATGTCAATACGGATCTCGATTACTTCAAACTGATCAACCCCTGTGGATTCTCGGATAGAGGGGTGACTTCTATCAGTCGTGAACTTGGACGCGAGCAGGATTTTATCCTCGTCAAGCAACAACTCGAAGCTGTTTTCCGACGCAATTTCGGCGCTTTATAGCTTTTCTCTTCACACTGCATTTTGACCCATAGACCGAAAAACAAGGGAGAGTACCCCCATTATCCAAATCATATTCGGTATTCTTTTCATCATCGTTCCTTACATTTTATCGTTATACATTCACTCCTGCCTTTGAGGGAGCAGGTAGTCATTCAAATCCTCGTGGTCGGTATCAGAGGAGACCTTTGCAAAATAAGGAGGTGGAGTAAAGAGGAGTTCTTCGCATAAAAGGAGCGAGTGAAAGGGGTGGCGGTAAGGAGTGAAAGTAGTTGTAAATCCCCCCTTTGCGGAGCTGCTTGCACGAGCTCCTCAAGGGGGGGGTTATGCCTTATCTTAGAGATGAGGACATAATTATCCCCGGCGTTCTGTATAAATTAAAGGCGATGCTTTCAAGAATGTTTTGAGTATGGGTCTTGGCAAG
>PVMJ01000048.1_pt1 | contig 68370 bp, 65 predicted proteins | sample 1853361 | NCBI WGS metagenome assembly PVMJ01 (sample SAMN08533506, study PRJNA380276) | Synthetic metagenome, whole genome shotgun sequencing project. | isolation source: mock microbial community containing genomic DNA from 20 ATCC strains | collected 2017 | reverse complement strand
AGTAGAAATATTTAGTATAATGAATAAGTTGTCTCGAGAGAGCAGCTTCTAGTAACGCGTAGTTAACAACTTAAAAAAAGTAGTTGACAAAGCAGAATAAGTTTGCTAGAATATAGAAGTTGTCTCAAGAGAGGCAAAGACCTTTGAAAACTGAACAAGACGAACGAATGTGCAGGGTGGATTTACATTGTAAATCCGTCAATGACAAAAAACAATAAATCTGTCAGCGAGACAGAAAAGAGCAAAGCTCAAACTTTTAATGAGAGTTTGATCCTGGCTCAGGACGAACGCTGGCGGCGTGCCTAATACATGCAAGTAGAACGCTGAGGTTTGGTGTTTACACTAGACTGATGAGTTGCGAACGGGTGAGTAACGCGTAGGTAACCTGCCTCATAGCGGGGGATAACTATTGGAAACGATAGCTAATACCGCATAAGAGTAATTAACACATGTTAGTTATTTAAAAGGAGCAATTGCTTCACTGTGAGATGGACCTGCGTTGTATTAGCTAGTTGGTGAGGTAAAGGCTCACCAAGGCGACGATACATAGCCGACCTGAGAGGGTGATCGGCCACACTGGGACTGAGACACGGCCCAGACTCCTACGGGAGGCAGCAGTAGGGAATCTTCGGCAATGGACGGAAGTCTGACCGAGCAACGCCGCGTGAGTGAAGAAGGTTTTCGGATCGTAAAGCTCTGTTGTTAGAGAAGAACGTTGGTAGGAGTGGAAAATCTACCAAGTGACGGTAACTAACCAGAAAGGGACGGCTAACTACGTGCCAGCAGCCGCGGTAATACGTAGGTCCCGAGCGTTGTCCGGATTTATTGGGCGTAAAGCGAGCGCAGGCGGTTCTTTAAGTCTGAAGTTAAAGGCAGTGGCTTAACCATTGTACGCTTTGGAAACTGGAGGACTTGAGTGCAGAAGGGGAGAGTGGAATTCCATGTGTAGCGGTGAAATGCGTAGATATATGGAGGAACACCGGTGGCGAAAGCGGCTCTCTGGTCTGTAACTGACGCTGAGGCTCGAAAGCGTGGGGAGCAAACAGGATTAGATACCCTGGTAGTCCACGCCGTAAACGATGAGTGCTAGGTGTTAGGCCCTTTCCGGGGCTTAGTGCCGCAGCTAACGCATTAAGCACTCCGCCTGGGGAGTACGACCGCAAGGTTGAAACTCAAAGGAATTGACGGGGGCCCGCACAAGCGGTGGAGCATGTGGTTTAATTCGAAGCAACGCGAAGAACCTTACCAGGTCTTGACATCCTTCTGACCGGCCTAGAGATAGGCTTTCTCTTCGGAGCAGAAGTGACAGGTGGTGCATGGTTGTCGTCAGCTCGTGTCGTGAGATGTTGGGTTAAGTCCCGCAACGAGCGCAACCCCTATTGTTAGTTGCCATCATTAAGTTGGGCACTCTAGCGAGACTGCCGGTAATAAACCGGAGGAAGGTGGGGATGACGTCAAATCATCATGCCCCTTATGACCTGGGCTACACACGTGCTACAATGGTTGGTACAACGAGTCGCAAGCCGGTGACGGCAAGCTAATCTCTTAAAGCCAATCTCAGTTCGGATTGTAGGCTGCAACTCGCCTACATGAAGTCGGAATCGCTAGTAATCGCGGATCAGCACGCCGCGGTGAATACGTTCCCGGGCCTTGTACACACCGCCCGTCACACCACGAGAGTTTGTAACACCCGAAGTCGGTGAGGTAACCTTTTAGGAGCCAGCCGCCTAAGGTGGGATAGATGATTGGGGTGAAGTCGTAACAAGGTAGCCGTATCGGAAGGTGCGGCTGGATCACCTCCTTTCTAAGGATAAGGAAACCTGCCATTTGCGTCTTGTTTAGTTTTGAGAGGTCTTGTGGGGCCTTAGCTCAGCTGGGAGAGCGCCTGCTTTGCACGCAGGAGGTCAGCGGTTCGATCCCGCTAGGCTCCATTGAATCGAAAGGTTCAAATTGTTCATTGAAAATTGAATATCTATATCAAATTCCACGATCTAGAAATAGATTGTAGAAAGTAACAAGAAAATAAACCGAAAACGCTGTGAATATTTAATGAGTTTTCTAGTTTTAAAGAAACTAGGTTAATAAGGTTAAGTTAATAAGGGCGCACGGTGGATGCCTTGGCACTAGAAGCCGAAGAAGGACGTGACTAACGACGAAATGCTTTGGGGAGCTGTAAGTAAGCGCTGATCCAGAGATGTCCGAATGGGGGAACCCACTAGTTAATGACTAGTATCCATATCTGTTAAGGATATGAGAAGGAAGACGCAGTGAACTGAAACATCTAAGTAGCTGCAGGAAGAGAAAGCAAAAGCGATTGCCTTAGTAGCGGCGAGCGAAACGGCAGGAGGGCAAACCGAAGTGTTTACACTTCGGGGTTGTAGGACTGCGATATAGGATTAATCATTATAGAAGAATTACCTGGGAAGGTAAGCCAAAGAGAGTAACAGCCTCGTATTTAAAATGATAGATTAACCTTAGCAGTATCCTGAGTACGGCGAGACACGCGAAATCTCGTCGGAATCTGGGAGGACCATCTCCCAACCCTAAATACTCTCTAGTGACCGATAGTGAACCAGTACCGTGAGGGAAAGGTGAAAAGCACCCCGGGAGGGGAGTGAAATAGAACCTGAAACCGTGTGCCTACAACAAGTTCGAGCCCGTTAATGGGTGAGAGCGTGCCTTTTGTAGAATGAACCGGCGAGTTACGATATGATGCGAGGTTAAGTTGAAGAGACGGAGCCGTAGGGAAACCGAGTCTTAATAGGGCGTCATAGTATCATGTTGTAGACCCGAAACCATGTGACCTACCCATGAGCAGGTTGAAGGTGAGGTAAAACTCACTGGAGGACCGAACCAGGGCACGTTGAAAAGTGCTTGGATGACTTGTGGGTAGCGGAGAAATTCCAAACGAACTTGGAGATAGCTGGTTCTCTCCGAAATAGCTTTAGGGCTAGCGTCGATGTTAAGTCTCTTGGAGGTAGAGCACTGTTTGGGTGAGGGGTCCATCCCGGATTACCAATCTCAGATAAACTCCGAATGCCAACGAGATATAATCGGCAGTCAGACTGCGAGTGCTAAGATCCGTAGTCGAAAGGGAAACAGCCCAGACCACCAGCTAAGGTCCCAAAATATATGTTAAGTGGAAAAGGATGTGGGGTTGCACAGACAACTAGGATGTTAGCTTAGAAGCAGCTATTCATTCAAAGAGTGCGTAATAGCTCACTAGTCGAGTGACCCTGCGCCGAAAATGTACCGGGGCTAAAACATATTACCGAAGCTGTGGATGACACAAAAGTGTCATGGTAGGAGAGCGTTCTATGTGTGAAGAAGGTGTACCGTGAGGAGCGCTGGAACGCATAGAAGTGAGAATGCCGGTATGAGTAGCGCAAGACAGGTGAGAATCCTGTCCACCGTAAGACTAAGGTTTCCAGGGGAAGGCTCGTCCGCCCTGGGTTAGTCGGGACCTAAGGAGAGACCGAAAGGTGTATCCGATGGACAACAGGTTGATATTCCTGTACTAGAGTATATAGTGATGGAGGGACGCAGTAGGCTAACTAAACCAGACGATTGGAAGTGTCTGGTCAAACAGTGAGGTGTGATATGAGTCAAATGCTTATATCTTTAACATTGAGCTGTGACGAGGAGCGAAGTTTAGTAGCGAAGTTAGTGATGTCACACTGCCAAGAAAAGCTTCTAGCGATACATATACTCTACCCGTACCGCAAACCGACACAGGTAGTCGAGGCGAGTAGCCTCAGGTGAGCGAGAGAACTCTCGTTAAGGAACTCGGCAAAATGGCCCCGTAACTTCGGGAGAAGGGGCGCTGATTTTAGATCAGCCGCAGTGAATAGGCCCAAGCAACTGTTTATCAAAAACACAGCTCTCTGCTAAATCGTAAGATGATGTATAGGGGGTGACGCCTGCCCGGTGCTGGAAGGTTAAGAGGAGTGCTTAGCGTAAGCGAAGGTATGAATTGAAGCCCCAGTAAACGGCGGCCGTAACTATAACGGTCCTAAGGTAGCGAAATTCCTTGTCGGGTAAGTTCCGACCCGCACGAAAGGCGTAATGATTTGGGCACTGTCTCAACGAGAGACTCGGTGAAATTTTAGTACCTGTGAAGATGCAGGTTACCCGCGACAGGACGGAAAGACCCCATGGAGCTTTACTGCAGTTTGATATTGAGTATCTGTACCACATGTACAGGATAGGTAGGAGCCTATGATAACGGGACGCCAGTTTCGTTTGAGGCGTTGTTGGGATACTACCCTTGTGTTATGGCTACTCTAACCCAGATAGGCAATCCCTATCGGAGACAGTGTCTGACGGGCAGTTTGACTGGGGCGGTCGCCTCCTAAAAGGTAACGGAGGCGCCCAAAGGTTCCCTCAGACTGGTTGGAAATCAGTCGTAGAGTGTAAAGGTATAAGGGAGCTTGACTGCGAGAGCTACAACTCGAGCAGGGACGAAAGTCGGGCTTAGTGATCCGGTGGTTCCGTATGGAAGGGCCATCGCTCAACGGATAAAAGCTACCCTGGGGATAACAGGCTTATCTCCCCCAAGAGTTCACATCGACGGGGAGGTTTGGCACCTCGATGTCGGCTCGTCGCATCCTGGGGCTGTAGTCGGTCCCAAGGGTTGGGCTGTTCGCCCATTAAAGCGGCACGCGAGCTGGGTTCAGAACGTCGTGAGACAGTTCGGTCCCTATCCGTCGCGGGCGTAGGAAATTTGAGAGGATCTGCTCCTAGTACGAGAGGACCAGAGTGGACTTACCGCTGGTGTACCAGTTGTCTTGCCAAAGGCATCGCTGGGTAGCTATGTAGGGAAGGGATAAGCGCTGAAAGCATCTAAGTGCGAAGCCCACCTCAAGATGAGATTTCCCATGATTTTATATCAGTAAGAGCCCTGAGAGATGATCAGGTAGATAGGTTAGGAGTGTAATTGTGGTGACACATTTAGCGGACTAATACTAATAGCTCGAGGACTTATCCAAAAAGAGATATTGACAACGTTACGGTTTCTTGTTAGACTATAGATATTCAATTTTGAGTGAATAAGGCTCAATAGTTAAGTGATAATTGCCTAGGAGATACACCTGTTCTCATGCCGAACACAGAAGTTAAGCCCTAGAACGCCGGAAGTAGTTGGGGGTTGCCCCCTGTGAGATAAGGTAGTCGCTTAGCAAAGGGAGTTTAGCTCAGCTGGGAGAGCATCTGCCTTACAAGCAGAGGGTCAGCGGTTCGATCCCGTTAACTCCCATAGGTCCCGTAGTGTAGCGGTTATCACGTCGCCCTGTCACGGCGAAGATCGCGGGTTCGATTCCCGTCGGGACCGTAGACTCGTTAGCTCAGTTGGTAGAGCAATTGACTTTTAATCAATGGGTCACTGGTTCGAGCCCAGTACGGGTCATTTAGAAATGCGGGTGTGGCGGAATTGGCAGACGCACCAGATTTAGGATCTGGCGCTTAACGGCGTGGGGGTTCAAGTCCCTTCACCCGCATTAGTAGATTGCCGGCTTAGCTCAGTTGGTAGAGCATCTGATTTGTAATCAGAGGGTCGCGTGTTCAAGTCATGTAGCCGGCATTACAATTTTATAGGATAAATAGTGTCTTTAGTGCGAACGTAGTTCAGTGGTAGAACATCACCTTGCCAAGGTGAGGGTCGCGGGTTCGAACCCCGTCGTTCGCTTGTTAGAGGCCGGGGTGGCGGAACTGGCAGACGCACAGGACTTAAAATCCTGCGATGGTAAACATCGTACCGGTTCGATTCCGGTCCTCGGCATATAATATTTAGCACCCTTAGCTCAACTGGATAGAGTACCTGACTACGAATCAGGCGGTTAGAGGTTCGACTCCTCTAGGGTGCATATTTTTCGGGAAGTAGCTCAGCTTGGTAGAGTACTTGGTTTGGGACCAAGGTGTCGCAGGTTCGAATCCTGTCTTCCCGATGGATATATTTTTATGGCGGTGTAGCTCAGCTGGCTAGAGCGTCCGGTTCATACCCGGGAGGTCGGGGGTTCGATCCCCTCCGCCGCTATTTATTTTATTGAGACTTTGGACCTTTAGCTCAACTGGTTAGAGCACTCGGCTCATAACCGAGCGGTCGTAGGTTCGAGTCCTACAAGGTCCATATTTTTTGTTATATGGAGGATTACCCAAGTCCGGCTGAAGGGAACGGTCTTGAAAACCGTCAGGCGTGTAAAAGCGTGCGTGGGTTCGAATCCCACATCCTCCTTTAAAGATATCGCGGGATGGAGCAGCTAGGTAGCTCGTCGGGCTCATAACCCGAAGGTCGTAGGTTCAAATCCTGCTCCCGCAATAGGCTCGGTAGCTCAGTTGGTAGAGCAATGGATTGAAGCTCCATGTGTCGGCGGTTCGATTCCGTCTCGCGCCATTTATTATATAAGTTTTTAGCGGGTGTAGTTTAGTGGTAAAACTACAGCCTTCCAAGCTGTTGTCGCGAGTTCGATTCTCGTCACCCGCTTACTTTACATAAAAGTAAAACCAAGCATTTGCTTGGGCGCGTAGCTCAGGTGGTTAGAGCGCACGCCTGATAAGCGTGAGGTCGGTGGTTCGAGTCCACTCGTGCCCATTAATATTAATTTGGAGAATTACTCAAGAGGCTGAAGAGGACGGTTTGCTAAATCGTTAGGTCGGGTAACTGGCGCAAGGGTTCGAATCCCTTATTCTCCGTAAATATTATAATTTTAAGAGTAATTATACTCTTTTTTTATTTCTCTTTTAGTTTCACTATGGAGTAATTATATTGATAGAGTGAATAGAAGAAGGTTATCGTTTTCTAGATTTGATTATGGTTCATTTAGAAATAGTTGATTTCAAATATAAATGTAACAATGACGTAATATAATTTCGTGAATTTTTTGGTAAAATATTTAATGTCTTATCGTAAAGGAGTAGTTTAATAAAAATGAAAAAAAGAATATTATCAGCAGTCCTTGTGAGTGGAGTAACTCTTGGAACTGCTGCCGTAACAGTAAACGCTGATGACTTTGACTCGAAAATTGCTGCTACTGATTCAGTAATCAATACTTTATCAGGGCAACAAGCAGCAGCACAAAACCAGGTGACTGCTATTAAAGGACAAGTTGGTGCTTTAGAGTCTCAACAATCAGAATTAGAAGCGCAAAATGCTCAACTTGAGGCTGTATCTCAGCAGTTAGGTCAAGAGATTCAAACTCTTTCTAATAAAATTGTTGCACGTAACGAATCTTTGAAAAAGCAAGTTCGTAGTGCTCAAAAGGGTAACTTGACTAACTATATTAATACTATTTTAAATTCGAAATCAGTATCTGATGCTGTTAATCGTGTTGTTGCTATTCGTGAGGTTGTTTCAGCTAATGAAAAGATGTTAGCACAACAAGAGGCTGACAAAGCGGCCTTAGAAGCTAAACAAATTGAAAATCAAAATGCTATAAATACTGTAGCAGCTAACAAGCAAGCTATCGAAAATAATAAAGCAGCCTTAGCAACACAAAGAGCACAATTAGAAGCAGCTCAATTAGAGTTATCTGCTCAATTGACTACAGTCCAAAATGAAAAAGCATCTTTAATTCAGGCAAAAGCACAAGCTGAGGAAGCTGCGCGTAAGGCAGCTGAAGCACAAGCAGCAGCTGAAGCGAAAGCACAAGCTGAAGCGAAAGCACAAGCTGAGTCTGTAGCAAAAGCACAGGCAGCAGCACAAGTTGAGTCTGCCACAGCTCCTACTGAAACAGTTCAAACACAACCGAGAACTGAAATAAAGCCTTCTAATCTTACGGCTACTTCTTCGGCAACTACTGTTGCTACAACTACAGCTACAGCTACTAATGAGCCAAAAGTTACTCAACCTTCTGTAGTAACTAAAGCAGTTGAAGCACCTAAAGCAGTTGTTTCTTCAACACCTAGAGCGGTATCAAAACCTGTTGTCAGAAGTTATGATTCAAGTAACACATACCCAATGGGACAATGTACTTGGGGAGCTAAGTCAATGGCTTCTTGGGTTGGTAACTATTGGGGAAATGCTAATCAGTGGGGTGCTAGTGCACGTGCAGCTGGTTATTCTGTAGGAACTACCCCTCGTGTTGGTGCAGTAGCTGTTTGGCCATATGATGGTGGTGGTTACGGGCACGTTGCAGTAGTAACGTCAGTGGCTAACAATTCATCTATCCAAGTTATGGAATCAAACTATGCTGGAAATATGAGTATTGGCAATTACCGTGGTTCATTTAACCCTAGTGCTTCTGGCTCTGTTTACTATATTTACCCAAATTAATGAATACTAAGGAGATCTTTCGTGGTCTCCTTTTTGTTTATTAATTAGGTATGGTTTATTTTGGATTGAAAAATTGTGTAAAAAGCGTTAAAATGGTATAGGACTAAAGTTTTGGAGGAAATCATGTCTTATTCTAATTTAAAATTGTTTGCACTGTCATCAAACAAAGAACTAGCGAAAAAAGTGTCTCAGACGATTGGAATTCCGCTAGGTCAATCGACAGTTCGCCAATTTTCTGATGGTGAGATTCAAGTTAATATTGAAGAGTCTATTCGTGGCCATCATGTTTTTATTTTACAATCAACAAGCTCACCAGTTAATGATAATTTGATGGAAATTTTAATTATGGTTGACGCTTTAAAGCGTGCTAGTGCGGAGTCTGTTAGTGTGGTAATGCCTTACTATGGGTATGCTCGTCAAGATCGCAAGGCACGTTCTCGTGAACCTATTACTTCGAAACTCGTTGCGAACATGCTAGAAGTTGCTGGTGTTGATCGTCTTTTAACAGTTGATTTACATGCAGCTCAAATTCAGGGATTCTTTGATATTCCCGTTGATCACCTTATGGGGGCTCCCCTTATTGCAGATTACTTTGATCGTCAGGGATTGGTTGGTGATGATGTTGTTGTCGTTAGTCCTGATCATGGTGGCGTAACACGTGCACGTAAGCTGGCACAGTGTTTAAAGACACCGATTGCTATCATTGATAAGCGCCGTAGTGTTACTAAAATGAATACATCTGAAGTAATGAATATTATTGGTAATATCAAAGGTAAAAAATGTATTTTAATTGATGATATGATTGATACTGCAGGTACTATTTGCCATGCTGCAGACGCTTTAGCTGAAGCAGGGGCAACAGCGGTTTATGCTTCATGTACTCACCCTGTTTTATCAGGGCCGGCTTTGGATAATATTCAAAATTCAGCTATTGAAAAATTAATTGTGTTAGATACGATTTACCTCCCTGAAGAACGTTTGATTGATAAGATTGAACAAATTTCAATTGCGGAATTGATTGGTGAAGCTATTATCCGTATTCACGAGAAACGTCCTTTATCACCATTATTTGAAATGAATAAACTAAAATGACAAAAAACCTGTTATTAACAGGTTTTTTATCATTTAATGACGGAAAACTGGACACAAATTATTTTTCTTGTATAATTAAATATATTATTTCTTATCAGGAGGTTATGATGACATTAGAGAAACGATTTAATAAGTACTTAGATAGAATAGAGGTCTCCTTAATTCGTCAGTTTGATCAATCTATTTCAGATATACCTGGAATGGTAAAATTAACTCTTGGAGAACCAGATTTTACCACTCCTGATCATGTTAAAGAAGCAGCTAAATCAGCTATTGATGCGAATCAATCGTATTACACTGGTATGAGCGGTTTATTAGCTCTAAGGCAAGCTGCTGCAGATTTTGCAAAGGATAAATATAATCTTACTTATAATCCTGATTGTGAGATCTTGGTTACGATAGGTGCCACAGAAGCTCTGTCTGCATCTCTTATAGCTATTTTAGAAGCTGGTGATGTTGTTCTATTACCTGCCCCCGCTTATCCAGGATATGAGCCAATAGTTAACCTTGTAGGAGCTGATATCGTAGAAATTGATACTAGAGAAAATGACTTTAGACTAACTCCTGAAATGTTAGAAACGGCTATTATCCAACAAGGTGAAAAATTAAAGGCTGTTTTACTTAATTATCCTACTAACCCTACAGGTATTACCTATTCAAGGCAAGAAATTGCTGCATTAGCTGAAGTCCTTAAAAAATATGATATTTTTGTTATTAGTGATGAAGTTTATTCTGAGTTAACTTACACTGGTCAGCAGCATGTTTCAATTGCAGAATATTTACCTAACCAAACTATCTTAATTAATGGCTTATCAAAATCACATGCTATGACTGGTTGGAGAGTTGGATTGGTGTATGCTCCTGAAGCATTTATTGCTCAAATCATTAAAAGTCATCAATACATGGTGACAGCTGCTAGTACTATTTCGCAATTTGCTGGGGTAGAAGCCTTATCTGTGGGTAAAAATGATACGTTACCTATGCGTCAAGGATATATTAAACGTAGAGATTATATCATTGATAAAATGTCTAAACTTGGTTTCAAAATAATTAAACCGAGTGGCGCTTTTTATATCTTTGCTAAAATACCTGATAGCTATCCACAGGATTCTTTCAAGTTTTGTCAGGATTTTGCTTATCAACAAGCTGTAGCTATTATTCCAGGAGTGGCTTTTGGTAAATATGGTGAAGGATATATACGTCTTTCTTATGCTGCTAGTATGGAAGTTATTGAAACAGCAATGGCTAGATTGAAAGTTTTTATGGAATCATATGAGGGTTAGTCAAACATACGGTCTCGTTTTGTATAATCGTAATTATCGTGAAGATGATAAATTAGTTAAAATCTTTACGGAGACTGAGGGGAAAAGGATGTTTTTTGTAAAGCATGCTTCAAAGTCAAAATTCAATGCTGTGCTCCAACCTTTGACTATTGCTCATTTTATTTTAAAAATTAATGATAATGGTCTTTCTTATATTGATGATTATAAAGAAGTTTTAGCATTTCAAGAAACCAATTCAGACTTGTTTAAGTTGTCATATGCGAGTTATATTACTTCTTTGGCTGATGTGGCTATTAGTGATAATGTAGCGGATGCTCAATTATTTATTTTCCTAAAGAAAACGTTAGAATTGATTGAGGACGGTTTAGATTATGAGATTCTAACGAATATTTTTGAAGTACAACTACTAGAGAGGTTCGGTGTTGCTTTAAATTTTCATGATTGTGTTTTTTGTCATAGGGTAGGATTACCTTTTGATTTTTCACACAAATATTCTGGATTATTATGTCCAAACCATTATTATAAAGACGAGAGAAGAAACCACCTAGATCCTAATATGCTGTACTTAATCAATCGTTTTCAGTCAATTCAATTTGATGATTTACAAACAATTTCTGTGAAACCTGAGATGAAACTTAAAATTCGTCAATTTTTGGACATGATTTACGATGAATATGTAGGGATTCATCTTAAAAGTAAAAAATTTATTGATGATTTGTCTAGTTGGGGAAGTATTATGAAATCAGATTAAGTTGTAAAGAGGAACATGACATTAGTGTCATGTTCTTTTTTTTAATATTAGGATAAACTAATATGGAATTAATTTTTAGGATATTTGAGATGAAAAAAACATTATACATTACCAATAAACTCTTTTTTGCTAACTGGTTTGTGCCAGTTATTGGTGCAGTTCTAATTCAAGTTATCGGCATCATTGTAAGTAGACGCCTTGTAGTAAAATTGCTACCTGATGATTATAAATTCAATTTATACATTGCGCTTTTACTATTTGTTCCTATTTTGGCAAGTATTTTACTATTTTTAATCTATTTTCAAAAAAGGGATTTTACTTCCTTGGGATTTACTAAAGATAATAATGTTTTAACAACGATCTCAGGATTTATTACTGGTAGTTTACTGATGTTTTTTATTTATATTTGCCACTGGTTATCAGGTTTTGTGGAAATTTCTTCCAGCAATTCCTTTTCTTTTGGACCTTTTTTCTTTTTATTTCTTGCATACTTTATCCAAAGCTTGACAGAGGAAATTTTATTTAGAGGATATGTTATGACAACAGTTACCAAATTTAAAGGTAGTTTTGCAGGTGTTTTATGTAATTCTATGTTGTTTTCTTTTATCCACTTTAGAAACTATGGTATCACAGCAATAGCACTTTTTAATTTATTTTTACTTGGTATTATTTTTTCTATTCTTTTTAATATGACCAAAAATATTCTTTTTGTTACAGGAGTTCATACTACATGGAATTTTACTATGGGATGTGTATTAGGTAATAAGGTTAGTGGGGGGGATTCTCCTGTTTCTCTTTTTAGAATTACTGAAAATTCTAGCTTTGCTCTTTGGAATGGTGGGGATTTTGGTTTTGAAGGGGGAGTACTATGTTCTTTGATATTAGTAGGTTGTTTAGCATACTTTTCTTTGGAAAGCGTGAGAGTATCTGTTAGATATTAGCTATTATTGCCTTCTTGTGAAAAAAATAAAGAAACGTGCTATAATATAGCCACTAAGTTTTTATGAGGAGTTCATTCATGAAGAAAATTGCTATAGATGCTATGGGTGGAGATTACGCTCCCAAAGCTATTGTAGAGGGTGTTAATCAAGCTATTTCAGATTTTAGTGATATTGAAGTACAACTCTATGGCGATCAGAAAAAAATTGAGAAATATTTAACAGTAACGGAGCGAGTTAGTATTATTCATACTGAAGAAAAAATTAATTCTGATGATGAGCCTGCTAAAGCTGTTCGTCGTAAAAAACAGTCTTCGATGGTCTTAGGAGCTAAGGCAGTCAAAGATGGTGTTGCACAGGCCTTTATTTCTGCAGGGAATACAGGAGCTTTATTAGCTGCTGGTTTGTTTGTAGTAGGACGTATAAAAGGTGTTGATCGACCAGGCTTAATGTCAACTATGCCTACGTTAGATGGTGTGGGTTTTGATATGCTTGATTTAGGAGCTAATGCAGAAAACACAGCTTCTCATCTTCATCAATATGCTATTTTAGGGTCGTTTTATGCAAAAAATGTCCGTGGTATTGAAGTTCCTCGTGTAGGTCTCTTAAATAACGGAACGGAAGAAACAAAAGGCGATTCTCTTCATAAAGAAGCTTATGAACTGTTAGCAGCAGAGCCTTCTATTAATTTTATTGGAAATATTGAAGCACGTGATTTGATGTCTAGTGTAGCAGATGTTGTTGTCACTGATGGTTTTACTGGAAATGCTGTTCTAAAGACAATGGAAGGTACAGCTATGAGTATTATGGGAAGCCTAAAATCTTCAATTAAATCAGGTGGCGTGAAAGCTAAATTAGGAGCACTTCTATTAAAAGATAGCCTATATCAGCTAAAAGATAGTATGGACTATTCAAGCGCGGGTGGAGCGGTTCTTTTTGGTTTAAAAGCTCCAATAGTAAAATGCCATGGATCAAGTGATTCTAAAGCTGTTTATTCTACTTTGAAGCAAGTTCGTACAATGTTGGAAACTCAAGTAGTTGATCAATTAGTTGATGCCTTTACAGATGAATAGGAGTGAACTCATGTCAAGAGATGAAGTTTTTGAAAAGATGCTGGAATTATTAAGGCAGCAACTTGGTGACCCACAGTTAGATATCACACCAGAGTCATCGTTACATGATGATTTAGCAATTGACTCTATCGCTTTAACAGAGTTTATTATCAATTTGGAAGATGTGTTTCATCTAGAGATTCCAGATGAGGCTGTCGAACACATGTCAAGCGTCCAACAACTATTAGATTATATCATTGAACATAAGTAATAATAAAAAGGAAGAAAATACGAACGTTTCTTCTTTTTTTTGATTTTAAATAAAGTTTTTGTTGTATTAGATAATGTTGTGTGTTAGAATAACTCTTAAAATAAGAGAAAGGCGAATAATCAAGTGACTAACCAGCTTATTTATACAGGAAAAGCGAAAGATATTTATAGTACAAAAGATGAAAATGTGATTAGAACGGTCTATAAAGACCAAGCTACTATGTTGAATGGAGCTCGTAAGGAGACTATTGATGGCAAGGGAGCACTAAATAATCAGATTTCATCTCTTATTTTTGAGAAATTAAATATGGCTGGTGTGGTGACACATTATATTGAGCAAATTTCAAAAAACGAACAATTGAATAAAAAAGTTGATATTATTCCACTTGAGGTGGTGCTACGGAATGTGACAGCAGGCTCATTTTCAAAACGTTTTGGAGTGGAAGAAGGACACGTTCTTGAAACGCCAATCGTGGAATTTTACTACAAAAATGATAATCTGAATGATCCTTTTATCAATGATGAGCATGTGAAGTTTTTGGGTATTGTTAATGATGAGGAGATTGCTTATCTGAAAGGAGAGACTCGCCATATTAATGAACTCTTGAAAGATTGGTTTGCTCAGATTGGGCTTAACTTGATTGACTTCAAGTTGGAGTTCGGATTTGACAAGGATGGCAAAATCATCTTGGCTGATGAGTTCTCACCTGACAACTGCCGTCTCTGGGATGCTGATGGTAATCATATGGACAAGGATGTTTTTCGTAGGGATCTTGGTAGCTTGACCGATGTCTATCAAGTTGTACTTGAGAAGTTGATAGCATTGTAATTAGAAGAGGAAGGAATTGAATCCGTTCGGGAAACTCAGAAAAAAGATTGGGCTTACTGAAATCTCAATTTCAGACGTCCTCCTATTTTCGAGTCGCTCCCTTGTCGGACTTGGTATCTTATATGAATAAACGTATTTTTGTTGAGAAAAAGGCTGACTTTGGCATTAAATCGGCTAGTCTTGTGAAAGAGTTGACGCATAATCTACAACTGGCTTCTTTGAAGGATTTGCGTATCGTGCAGGTCTATGATGTCTTCAATTTGGCTGAGGATTTGCTGGCGCGTGCTGAGAAGCATATTTTCTCTGAGCAGGTGACAGACCGTCTTTTGACAGAAGCTGAAATCACTGCGGAGCTTGATAAGGTTGCCTTCTTTGCCATTGAGGCGCTTCCTGGTCAATTTGACCAACGTGCTGCTAGTTCGCAAGAAGCTTTGCTATTGCTTGGAAGTGACAGTCAGGTCAAGGTCAATACAGCTCAGCTTTACTTGGTCAATAAGGATATTGCAGAAGCAGAGCTTGAAGCCGTTAAGAACTATCTTTTGAATCCCGTTGATTCACGTTTCAAGGATATTACCTTGCCACTTGAAGTGCAGGCTTTCTCTGTGTCTGATAAGACAATCTCTAATCTTGATTTCTTCGAAACTTATCAGGCTGACGATTTTGCAGCCTATAAGGCAGAGCAGGGATTGGCTATGGAGGTCGATGACCTTCTCTTCATCCAAGATTATTTCAAATCAATCGGGCGTGTGCCAACTGAGACTGAGTTGAAAGTTTTGGATACGTATTGGTCAGACCACTGCCGTCACACAACCTTTGAAACTGAATTGAAAAACATTGATTTTTCGGCCTCTAAATTCCAAAAACAATTGCAGGCGACTTATGACAAATACATTGCCATGCGTGATGAGCTTGGTCGTTCTGAAAAGCCGCAGACACTTATGGATATGGCGACTATCTTTGGTCGTTATGAGCGTGCCAATGGTCGTCTGGACGATATGGAAGTCTCAGATGAAATCAATGCCTGCTCAGTTGAAATTGAAGTAGATGTTGATGGTGTGAAAGAGCCTTGGCTCCTCATGTTTAAGAACGAGACTCACAACCACCCAACAGAAATTGAGCCATTTGGTGGAGCGGCGACTTGTATCGGTGGTGCCATTCGTGACCCATTGTCAGGACGTTCATACGTTTATCAGGCTATGCGTATTTCAGGCGCAGGAGATATCACGACTCCGATTGCGGAAACACGTGCTGGTAAATTGCCACAACAGGTTATTTCTAAGACTGCGGCGCACGGCTATTCTTCATATGGTAACCAAATTGGGCTTGCGACAACTTATGTGCGTGAGTACTTCCACCCTGGCTTCGTAGCTAAACGCATGGAGCTTGGAGCTGTGGTTGGTGCTGCACCTAAGGAAAATGTGGTTCGTGAAAAACCAGAGGCAGGCGATGTGGTTGTCTTGCTCGGTGGTAAAACAGGTCGTGACGGTGTCGGCGGTGCGACAGGTTCATCTAAGGTTCAAACGGTTGAATCTGTGGAAACAGCTGGCGCAGAGGTACAAAAAGGGAATGCCATCGAAGAACGTAAGATTCAACGCCTTTTCCGTGATGGTAATGTCACTCGCCTAATCAAGAAATCAAATGACTTCGGTGCAGGTGGTGTCTGTGTTGCCATCGGTGAATTAGCTGATGGTCTTGAAATCGATTTGGACAAGGTGCCACTTAAATACCAAGGTCTTAATGGTACTGAAATTGCTATCTCAGAATCTCAAGAAAGGATGTCAGTTGTTGTTGGTCCAAGTGATGTGGATGCCTTCATCGCAGCCTGTAACAAGGAAAATATCGATGCAGTTGTTGTTGCGACAGTTACTGAAAAACCAAATCTTGTCATGACTTGGAATGGTGAAACAATTGTTGATTTGGAACGCTGTTTCCTTGATACCAACGGTGTTCGTGTCGTAGTTGATGCCAAAGTCGTTGACAAGGACTTAACAGTTCCAGAAGCGCGCACAACATCAGCAGAGACACTTGAAGCAGATATGCTTAAGGTCTTGTCTGACCTCAATCACGCTAGTCAAAAAGGTCTTCAAACTATCTTTGACTCATCTGTTGGTCGTTCAACCGTTAACCACCCAATCGGTGGTCGTTACCAAATCACACCGACAGAAAGTTCTGTTCAAAAATTGCCAGTTCAATATGGTGTGACAACAACAGCATCTGTTATGGCTCAAGGTTACAATCCTTATATTGCAGAGTGGTCACCTTATCACGGTGCTGCCTATGCTGTTATTGAAGCGACAGCTCGCTTGGTAGCAACGGGTGCTGACTGGTCTCGTGCACGTTTCTCTTACCAAGAGTATTTCGAGCGTATGGATAAACAGGCAGAGCGTTTTGGTCAGCCAGTATCAGCTCTTCTTGGTTCTATTGAGGCTCAGATTCAATTTGGTTTGCCATCAATCGGCGGTAAGGACTCTATGTCTGGTACTTTCGAAGAATTGACAGTACCACCAACCTTGGTAGCTTTCGGTGTGACAACAGCGGACAGCCGCAAGGTTCTCTCTCCTGAGTTTAAAGCGGCTGGTGAGAATATCTACTACATTCCAGGTCAAGCTATTTCAGAAGATATTGATTTTGACCTTATCAAGGCTAACTTTAGCCAGTTTGAGGCTATTCAAGCTCAACATAAGATTACCGCTGCCTCAGCCGTTAAATACGGTGGTGTCCTAGAAAGTCTTGCTCTCATGACTTTTGGTAACCGTATCGGTGCTTCTGTTGAAATTGCAGAGCTTGACAGCAGCTTGACAGCTCAACTCGGAGGCTTTGTCTTTACATCAGTTGAGGAAATTGCTGACGTTGTGAAGATCGGTCAAACTCAGGCAGACTTTACAGTCACTGTCAATGGAAATGACCTAGCTGGTGCAAGCCTTCTATCAGCCTTCGAAGGTAAATTAGAAGAAGTTTACCCAACAGAGTTTGAACAGGTAGATGCTATTGAGGAAGTTCCTGCTGTGGTATCAGATGTTGTTATCAAGGCTAAGGAAATTATTGAAAAACCAGTAGTTTACATCCCAGTCTTTCCTGGTACTAACTCAGAGTACGATTCAGCTAAGGCCTTTGAACAGGTTGGAGCTAGCGTCAACTTGGTGCCATTTGTAACCTTGAATGAGGCTGCTATTGCTGAGTCAGTTGATACGATGGTTGCTAATATTGCTAAGGCAAATATCATCTTCTTTGCTGGAGGTTTCTCAGCAGCGGATGAACCAGATGGCTCTGCTAAGTTTATCGTCAATATCTTGCTTAACGAGAAGGTTCGCGCAGCTATTGACAGCTTCATCGAAAAAGGTGGCCTTATCATCGGTATCTGTAATGGTTTCCAAGCCCTTGTTAAATCAGGTCTTCTTCCATACGGAAACTTCGAGGAAGCTGGTGAGACAAGTCCAACCCTCTTCTATAACGATGCTAACCAGCACGTTGCAAAGATGGTTGAGACTCGTATCGCAAATACCAATTCACCTTGGTTGGCAGGAGTTGAGGTCGGCGATATTCATGTCATTCCAGTTTCACACGGTGAAGGTAAATTTGTTGTCAGCGCTTCTGAATTTGCAGAGCTAAGAGACAATGGTCAAATCTGGAGCCAATATGTGGACTTTGACGGACAACCATCTATGGATTCTAAATACAATCCAAACGGCTCTGTCAATGCCATCGAAGGGATTACCAGCAAGAATGGTCAAATCATCGGTAAGATGGGGCACTCAGAACGCTGGGAAGACGGACTCTTCCAAAATATCCCTGGAAACAAAGACCAAAAACTCTTTGAAAGTGCTGTAAAATACTTTACAGGGAAGTGAGAGTGGGACAAAAATCGGTAATTCCAAAGGAATTCGATTTTGTCGTCCCCCTCCGCACAGTTGAGTGGGGCTGTAAGAGTTGATTTATCAGCGAATTAGAGCCCACTCAACCCCTACGTTTTGCGAACTAGATTATAAAAAATATGGAGGCTTAGGACTTTTGTCCTAGCTTTAGCCCTCGCCTTGAATTAGTGAAGGCGAGGTTAGATAGAAATTCGCTATCTTTTGAACGAAGCGAGCTTAACCGTATCTTTCCGCCGTATTGGTATTTGGGAGTCATTGAGACTAAGGTTCAATGGCTAGCTTGATAGATTTTCTATTTTAATGTTGGCATTGATGACGACAGATCCAAAATTGAGAAAATCATCAAAGCTACTTAAGAAGAGATACAAAAAGAATTAGGAAAAAAGAATGACATACGAAGTAAAATCTCTAAATGAAGAATGTGGAGTCTTTGGTATCTGGGGGTATCCTCAGGCAGCTCAAGTCACTTACTTTGGGCTTCATAGCCTTCAACATCGCGGTCAAGAAGGAGCTGGTATTATTTCAAATGATAATGGGAAACTCTATGGTTATCGAAATGTTGGGCTCCTTTCTGAAGTTTTTAAGAATCAATCTGAATTAGATAATTTAACTGGGAATGCGGCTATTGGACATGTTCGGTATGCTACTGCAGGTTCTGCAGATATTCGCAATATTCAGCCTTTTCTTTATAAATTTCATGATGGGCAATTTGCTTTATGTCATAATGGTAATTTGACAAATGCTATTTCCTCAAGGAAAGAATTAGAAAAGCAAGGTGCAATTTTCAATGCCTCCTCAGATACTGAAATTTTAATGCATTTGATTCGTCGAAGCCATAACCCAAGTTTTATGGGGAAGGTAAAAGAAGCTTTAAGCACTGTAAAGGGAGGTTTCGCCTATCTACTGATGACAGAAGATAAATTAATTGCTGCTCTTGACCCTAATGCCTTTCGTCCTTTGTCAATTGGACAAATGCAAAATGGTGCCTGGGTTATTTCCAGTGAGACCTGTGCTTTTGAGGTGGTAGGCGCAAAATGGGTTAGAGATGTTGAACCTGGTGAAGTTATTCTTATAGACGATAGTGGTATTCAATGTGATCGTTATACTGATGAAACGCAACTGGCAATTTGTTCGATGGAATATGTCTATTTTGCAAGGCCGGATTCAACTATACATGGTGTTAATGTTCATACGGCTCGAAAAAATATGGGAAAGCGTCTTGCACAAGAATTTAAACAGGATGCTGATATTGTAATTGGTGTCCCAAATTCGTCCTTATCGGCTGCTATGGGCTTTGCTGAAGAATCCGGATTACCAAATGAGATGGGCCTTGTAAAAAATCAGTATACGCAGCGAACCTTTATTCAACCGACACAAGAATTAAGGGAACAAGGTGTTCGAATGAAATTATCAGCGGTATCTGGTGTTGTCAAAGGAAAGCGCGTTGTTATGATTGATGACTCAATTGTAAGAGGAACGACTTCTAGAAGGATTGTAGGATTATTAAGAGAAGCAGGAGCTACTGAAGTACATGTTGCTATAGCTAGTCCAGAATTAAAGTATCCTTGTTTTTATGGAATTGATATTCAAACAAGACGAGAATTAATTTCAGCAAATCACGCTGTTGACGAAGTGTGTGATATTATTGGCGCAGATAGTCTAACTTATCTATCAATCGATGGGTTAATTAAATCAATTGGACTCGAAACAAAAGCACCAAATGGTGGTTTATGCGTAGCTTACTTTGATGGACATTATCCAACACCGCTTTATGATTATGAAGAAGAATACCTCAGAAGTTTAGAAGAAAAAACAAGTTTTTATATTCAAAAAGTGAAATAAGCTCTGCTAATTATATAAGGAGAAAACATGTCTGAAAAAAATGCTTATGCCCAGTCTGGTGTTGATGTAGAAGCGGGCTACGAAGTTGTCGAACGTATCAAGAAACACGTTGCTCGCACAGAACGTGCTGGTGTCATGGGAGCTCTCGGTGGCTTTGGTGGTATGTTTGACCTGTCACAAACAGGTGTTAAAGAACCTGTCTTGATTTCAGGGACTGACGGTGTCGGAACTAAACTCATGCTTGCTATCAAGTACGACAAGCACGACACAATCGGTCAAGACTGTGTTGCCATGTGTGTCAACGATATTATTGCAGCAGGTGCTGAGCCCCTTTACTTCCTTGACTATGTCGCGACTGGTAAAAACGAACCTGCCAAATTGGAACAGGTTGTCGCTGGTGTTGCTGAAGGTTGTGTTCAAGCTAGCGCAGCTCTTATCGGTGGTGAAACGGCTGAGATGCCTGGTATGTATGGCGAAGATGATTATGACCTTGCAGGCTTTGCTGTTGGTGTGGCTGAAAAATCTCAAATCATCGACGGTTCAAAGGTAAAAGAAGGGGATATTCTTCTTGGACTTGCTTCAAGTGGTATCCATTCAAATGGTTATTCATTGGTACGTCGTGTCTTTGCTGACTACACTGGTGATGAGGTGCTTCCAGAGCTTGAAGGCAAACAACTCAAGGATGTCCTTCTTGAGCCAACTCGTATCTATGTTAAAGCAGCTCTGCCATTGATCAAGGAAGAACTAGTTAACGGTATCGCCCACATCACGGGTGGTGGTTTTATCGAGAATGTTCCTCGTATGTTTGCGGATGATTTGGCTGCGGAAATCGATGAGGATAAGGTGCCTGTACTTCCGATTTTCAAGGCGCTTGAAAAATATGGTGACATCAAGCACGAAGAAATGTTTGAAATCTTCAACATGGGTGTCGGTCTTATGCTGGATGTTAACCCTGAAAATGTTGACCGTGTCAAAGAACTTTTGGACGAACCAGTCTATGAAATCGGTCGTATCATCAAGAAAGCAGACGATAGTGTGGTGATTAAATAAGTCACTAAATTTTATAAGAAAGGAGTGTTTAGTTAGTTTGCCTAACTGAACACGGGATTAAATTTCTAGGAAAAAAGATAAAACGACTTAGACGCAAGCGTCGTTGTTCGTTTTCCTATTTTTCTACGAAATTTTTCGGCAAGCCGAATCATCCCTTTGTATCGAATATGAAAATCGCTGTTTTTGCTTCTGGTAATGGTTCCAACTTTCAGGTCATAGCAGAGCAGTTTCAAGTTAGTTTTGTCTTTTCAGATCATCGTGATGCCTATGTTTTAGAGCGTGCTCAGAACTTAGCCATTCCAAGCTTCGCTTTTGAACTCAAAGAGTTTGAGAATAAGGCGGCTTACGAGCAAGCCGTCGTTGATTTGTTGGACAAACACGAGATTGACTTGGTCTGTCTGGCGGGCTACATGAAGATTGTCGGAGAAACCTTGCTCTCAGCCTATGAAGGGCGTATCATCAATATTCACCCAACCTATCTGCCTGAATTTCCAGGTGCTCACGGTATCAAGGATGCTTGGGAGGCAGGTGTTGACCAGTCTGGTGTGACCATCCATTGGGTGGACTCTGGTGTGGATACCGGTCAGGTCATCCAACAAGTGCACGTGCCACGCCTAGCAGATGATAGTCTAGAAAGCTTTGAAACCCGCATCCACGAAACCGAATACCAACTCTACCCAGCTGTCTTAGATAGCTTGGGCATAAAGAGAAAATAGTAAAATTTGTTATAATAAGCTAATGAAACTAGTGAAAAATTTAGAGATAGTAGAGTCTATTTTTGGTGATTGGGACGAGACCATAATCTGGTCGTGTGTCCAAGGTATTATGGGAGAAGTTTTTGTAGATAGTTTAGACCAACCAAAATCTTCTTTGGCAAAATTGGGAAGGAAATCATCTTTTGGTTTTCTAGCAGGTCAGCCTACTTTATTTCTACTAGAAGTTTGCTCTGGGGAGGATATTATCCTTGTTCCTCAGCATAAAGGATGGTCAGATTTGATTGAATCAACTTATGGTCAGAATGCTCATTCTTTTAAGCGTTATGCGACGAAAAAAGATACTTTGTTTGAGCGAAGTAGGTTAGAGAAGTTTGTTACTCAGTTGCCAAATGGTTTTGAATTACGTGCTATTGATGAGAAAGTTTACAACTCTTGCTTAGAAAAGGAATGGTCACAGGATTTAGTAGCAAATTACGCTACTTATCAGTACTATAAAAAACAAGGTATAGGTTATGTTGTATATTATCAGGGGAATATCATTGCAGGAGCTTCATCTTATTCAACCTATAAAAATGGGATTGAGATAGAAGTAGATACGCATCCAGATTTTCGTCGGCGTGGTTTAGCAACAATAGTTGCAGCTCAGTTAATACTAACTTGTTTAGATAAGGGAATTTATCCTAGCTGGGATGCTCATACAAGGACTTCATTGAATTTATCTGAAAAACTCGGTTATGAATTTTCTCATGAATACATAGCCTATGAAATAGATTGAAGTAAGAAAAGGAGAACTCATGACTAAACGTGCTTTAATCTCAGTTTCTGACAAATCAGGAATTATTGACTTTGCAAAAGAATTGAAAAACTTGGGTTGGGATATTATCTCAACTGGTGGGACTAAGGTTGCCCTTGATGATGCTGGTGTTGAGACCATTGCCATCGACGATGTGACTGGATTCCCAGAAATGATGGACGGTCGTGTTAAGACCCTCCACCCAAACATTCACGGTGGGCTTCTGGCTCGTCGCGACGCTGACAGCCACCTTCAGGCTGCTAAGGACAACAATATTGAGTTGATTGACCTCGTGGTTGTCAACCTCTATCCCTTCAAGGAGACCATCCTTCGCCCAGACGTGACCTACGATTTGGCGGTGGAAAATATCGACATCGGCGGTCCATCAATGCTTCGCTCAGCTGCTAAAAACCACGCTAGCGTAACCGTTGTGGTTGATTCAGCTGACTATGCCACTGTTTTGGGAGAATTGGCTGACGCTAGTCAGACGACATTTAAAACTCGTCAACGCTTGGCAGCTAAGGCCTTCCGTCATACGGCAGCCTACGACGCTTTGATTGCTGAGTACTTCACAGCTCAAGTGGGAGAGGCTAAGCCTGAAAAATTGACCATCACTTATGACCTTAAACAGGCTATGCGTTACGGAGAAAATCCACAGCAAGACGCTGATTTCTACCAAAAAGCCTTACCAACAGACTACTCAATCGCTTCAGCTAAACAGCTCAATGGAAAAGAATTGTCCTTCAATAATATCCGTGATGCTGATGCAGCAATCCGTATTATCCGCGATTTCAAAGACAGTCCAACGGTTGTTGCCCTCAAACACATGAACCCATGTGGTATCGGACAGGCTGATGATATTGAGACAGCTTGGGATTACGCTTATGAAGCTGATCCAGTTTCAATCTTTGGTGGAATTGTTGTCCTTAACCGTGAAGTTGACGCAGCGACAGCTGAGAAGATGCACCCTATCTTCTTGGAAATCATCATCGCACCATCATACTCAGAAGAAGCGCTAGCTATTCTCACAAATAAAAAGAAAAACTTGCGTATCCTTGAGTTGCCGTTTGATGCCCAAGCTGCCAGCGAAGTGGAAGCTGAGTACACTGGCGTAGTTGGTGGACTTTTGGTGCAAAACCAAGACGTTGTGGCTGAAAATCCATCTGACTGGCAAGTGGTGACAGACCGCCAGCCAACAGAACAAGAGGCGACTGCCCTTGAGTTTGCCTGGAAGGCTATCAAGTATGTTAAGTCTAACGGGATTATTATTACTAACGATCACATGACGCTTGGACTCGGTGCAGGTCAAACCAACCGTGTCGGCTCAGTCAAGATTGCTATCGAGCAGGCTAAGGACCACCTTGACGGTGCCGTTCTAGCATCAGATGCCTTCTTCCCATTTGCGGACAACATTGAAGAAATCGCTGCCGCAGGGATCAAAGCAATCATCCAACCAGGTGGTTCAGTTCGTGACCAAGAATCTATTGACGCCGCAAACAAACATGGCTTGACCATGATCTTCACAGGCGTGAGACATTTTAGACATTAAAAAATAGTAGTTTAGGTTTTCTTAAGTTAACTCAGGTATACTACGTATATCCTAAAAACTTTTCTTTTTATTAAACCTCCTAAGTACTCATCAAGGTGAGTACTTTTTTTGATATTTTGATTTAAATTTTCGAATAAGTTAATTGCAAGTGTTTGAGCACTTCATTATATTAATTCTATTTGGAGGTTTTTCTTGAATAAATGGTTAGTTAAGGCAAGTTCCTTAGTTGTTTTAGGTGGTATGGTTTTATCTGCGGGTTCCCGAGTTTTAGCGGATACTTATGTCCGTCCAATTGATAATGGTAGAATTACAACAGGTTTCAATGGTTATCCTGGACATTGTGGGGTGGATTATGCTGTTCCGACTGGAACGATTATTAGGGCAGTGGCAGATGGTACTGTGAAATTTGCAGGAGCTGGAGCCAACTTTTCTTGGATGACAGACTTAGCAGGAAATTGTGTCATGATTCAACATGCGGATGGAATGCATAGTGGTTACGCTCATATGTCACGTGTGGTGGCTAGGACTGGGGAAAAAGTCAAACAAGGAGATATCATCGGTTACGTAGGAGCAACTGGTATGGCGACGGGACCTCACCTTCATTTTGAATTTTTACCAGCTAACCCTAATTTTCAAAATGGTTTCCATGGACGTATCAATCCAACGTCACTAATTGCTAATGTTGCGACCTTTAGTGGAAAAACGCAAGCATCAGCTCCAAGCATTAAGCCATTACAATCAGCTCCTGTACAGAATCAATCTAGTAAATTAAAAGTGTATCGAGTAGATGAATTACAAAAGGTTAATGGTGTTTGGTTAGTCAAAAATAACACCCTAACGCCGACTGGGTTTGATTGGAACGATAATGGTATACCAGCATCAGAAATTGATGAGGTTGATGCTAATGGTAATTTGACAGCTGACCAGGTTCTTCAAAAAGGTGGTTACTTTATCTTTAATCCTAAAACTCTTAAGACTGTAGAAAAACCCATCCAAGGAACAGCTGGTTTAACTTGGGCTAAGACACGCTTTGCTAATGGTAGTTCAGTTTGGCTTCGCGTTGACAACAGTCAAGAACTGCTTTACAAATAGTTTGAGGTATTGATTCATTGTTTTAAATGACAGTTGTGTTACTAACTAAGTACAATTTCTTTAAACCGTCTGAAAATAATTTTATAGTCCAGTAAAGTGTGATATTATAGTCTCGGACTAATAAAAAGGAAATAGGAATTGAAGCAATGAAAATGAATAAAAAGGTACTATTGACATCGACAATGGCAGCTTCGCTATTATCAGTCGCAAGTGTTCAAGCACAAGAAACAGATACGACGTGGACAGCACGTACTGTTTCAGAGGTAAAGGCTGATTTGGTAAAGCAAGACAATAAATCATCATATACTGTGAAATATGGTGATACACTAAGCGTTATTTCAGAAGCAATGTCAATTGATATGAATGTCTTAGCAAAAATAAATAACATTGCAGATATCAATCTTATTTATCCTGAGACAACACTGACAGTAACTTACGATCAGAAGAGTCATACTGCCACTTCAATGAAAATAGAAACACCAGCAACAAATGCTGCTGGTCAAACAACAGCTACTGTGGATTTGAAAACCAATCAAGTTTCTGTTGCAGACCAAAAAGTTTCTCTCAATACAATTTCGGAAGGTATGACACCAGAAGCAGCAACAACGATTGTTTCGCCAATGAAGACATATTCTTCTGCGCCAGCTTTGAAATCAAAAGAAGTATTAGCACAAGAGCAAGCTGTTAGTCAAGCAGCAGCTAATGAACAGGTATCACCAGCTCCTGTGAAGTCGATTACTTCAGAAGTTCCAGCAGCTAAAGAGGAAGTTAAACCAACTCAGACGTCAGTCAGTCAGTCAACAACAGTATCACCAGCTTCTGTTGCCGCTGAAACACCAGCTCCAGTAGCTAAAGTAGCACCGGTAAGAACTGTAGCAGCCCCTAGAGTGGCAAGTGTTAAAGTAGTCACTCCTAAAGTAGAAACTGGTGCATCACCAGAGCATGTATCAGCTCCAGCAGTTCCTGTGACTACGACTTCACCAGCTACAGACAGTAAGTTACAAGCGACTGAAGTTAAGAGCGTTCCGGTAGCACAAAAAGCTCCAACAGCAACACCGGTAGCACAACCAGCTTCAACAACAAATGCAGTAGCTGCACATCCTGAAAATGCAGGGCTCCAACCTCATGTTGCAGCTTATAAAGAAAAAGTAGCGTCAACTTATGGAGTTAATGAATTCAGTACATACCGTGCGGGAGATCCAGGTGATCATGGTAAAGGTTTAGCAGTTGACTTTATTGTAGGTACTAATCAAGCACTTGGTAATAAAGTTGCACAGTACTCTACACAAAATATGGCAGCAAATAACATTTCATATGTTATCTGGCAACAAAAGTTTTACTCAAATACAAACAGTATTTATGGACCTGCTAATACTTGGAATGCAATGCCAGATCGTGGTGGCGTTACTGCCAACCACTATGACCACGTTCACGTATCATTTAACAAATAATATAAAAAAGGAAGCTATTTGGCTTCTTTTTTATATGCCTTGAATAGACTTTCAAGGTTCTTATATAATTTTTATTAAATTGAGGAGATTAAGCTATAAGTCTGAAACTACTTTCACGTTAACCGTGACTAAATCAAAACGTTAAAACTAAAATCTAAGTCCGTAAAGATTATTGAAAACGCTTTAAAAATAGATATAATAAGGTTTGTAGATATCTAAAATTAAAAAAGATAAGGAAGTGAGAATATGCCACATCTAAGTAAAGAAGCTTTTAAAAAGCAAATAAAAAATGGCATTATTGTGTCATGTCAAGCTTTGCCCGGGGAGCCTCTTTATACTGAAAGTGGAGGTGTTATGCCTCTTTTAGCTTTGGCAGCTCAAGAAGCAGGAGCGGTTGGTATAAGAGCCAATAGTGTCCGCGACATTAAGGAAATTCAAGAGGTTACTAATTTACCTATCATCGGCATTATTAAACGTGAATATCCTCCACAAGAACCATTTATCACTGCTACGATGACAGAGGTGGATCAATTAGCTAGTTTAGATATTGCAGTAATAGCCTTAGATTGTACACTTAGAGAGCGTCATGATGGTTTGAGTGTAGTTGAGTTTATTCAAAAGATAAAAAGGAAATATCCTGAACAGTTGTTAATGGCTGATATAAGTACTTTTGAAGAAGGCAAAAATGCTTTTGAAGCAGGAGTTGATTTTGTGGGTACAACTCTATCTGGATACACAGATTACAGCCGCCAAGAAGAAGGACCGGATATAGAACTCCTTAATAAGCTCTGTCAAGCCGGTATAGATGTGATTGCGGAAGGTAAAATTCATACTCCTAAGCAGGCTAATGAAATTAATCATATAGGTGTTGCAGGAATTGTAGTTGGTGGTGCTATCACTAGACCAAAAGAAATAGCGGAGCGTTTCATCTCAGGACTTAGTTAAAAGTGTTACTCAAAAATCAAAATCAAAATAAAAAAGGGGAATAGTTATGAGTATCAAAAAAAGTGTGATTGGTTTTTGCCTCGGAGCTGCAGCATTATCAATGTTTGCTTGTGTAGACAGTAGTCAATCTGTTATGGCTGCCGAGAAGGATAAAGTCGAAATTACGTGGTGGGCTTTTCCAACCTTTACTCAAGAAAAGGCTAAGGATGGAGTAGGTACTTATGAGAAAAAAGTCATCAAGGCTTTTGAAAAGAAAAATCCTAATATAAAAGTAAAACTAGAGACAATTGATTTCACATCTGGACCTGAAAAAATCACTACAGCGATTGAAGCAGGGACAGCACCTGATGTGCTTTTTGATGCACCAGGGCGAATTATTCAATATGGTAAAAATGGTAAATTAGCAGATTTGAATGATTTATTTACAGACCAATTTATTAAGGATGTCAATAATAAGAATATCATTCAAGCTTCTAAGTCTGGCGATAAAGCCTACATGTATCCAATAAGTTCTGCCCCATTTTATATGGCGTTCAATAAAAAAATGCTTAAAGATGCAGGAGTTTTGAAACTCGTAAAAGAAGGTTGGACTACTAGTGATTTTGAAAAAGTACTAAAAGCACTAAAAAATAAAGGCTATACACCAGGTTCATTCTTTGCAAACGGGCAAGGAGGAGATCAAGGACCACGTGCATTTTTTGCTAATCTTTATAGTGCTCCAATAACAGATAAAGAAGTAACAAAATATACCACTGACACTAAAAATTCTGTAAAATCAATGAAAAAAATAGTTGAATGGATTAAGAAAGGCTACTTGATGAATGGGTCTCAGTATGATGGCTCAGCTGACATTCAAAACTTTGCCAATGGACAAACTGCTTTCACTATCCTATGGGCTCCAGCTCAACCCAAAACTCAAGCAAAATTATTAGAGTCAAGTAAAGTGGATTACCTTGAAGTGCCATTCCCATCAGAAGATGGAAAACCAGATTTAGAATACCTTGTTAATGGTTTTGCGGTCTTTAATAATAAAGATGAAAACAAAGTAAAAGCCTCTAAGAAATTTATCACTTTTATTGCTGACGATAAAAAATGGGGACCAAAAGATGTTATACGTACAGGTGCTTTCCCAGTTAGAACATCATTTGGAGATCTTTATAAAGGTGATAAACGTATGATGAAGATTTCAAAATGGACTCAATATTATTCACCATATTACAACACTATCGATGGATTTTCTGAAATGAGAACCTTATGGTTCCCAATGGTTCAATCTGTATCCAATGGTGACGAAAAACCAGCAGATGCTTTGAAAGACTTTACTCAAAAAGCAAATGATACCATTAAAAAAGCAGCTAAATAATTAAGGAGACTCCTTTTCTATGGTCAATCACATATTGGGATAGAAGAGGAGTTTTTAGTCAAGTTAAGATGTAAAGGAGAGTACCGTATGCGTACTAATAAGTTAAAGATGAGGGAAACGATGATAGCTTATGCTTTTCTAGCACCTATTCTCTTATTTTTCTTAATTTTTGTTTTTGCACCGATGGTTATGGGCTTTGTCACTAGTTTTTTTAATTATTCTATGACACAGTTCACTTTTATTGGGTTAGCTAATTACAATCGTATGTTTCATGATTCTATTTTCATGAAATCCTTGATAAATACAGTAATCATTGTGATTGGCTCTGTGCCAGTAGTGGTTTTCTTCTCACTTTTTGTTGCTGCCAATACTTATGAAAAAAATGTTTTTTCACGCTCTTTCTACCGTTGTGTCTTCTTCTTGCCAGTAGTAACTGGTAGTGTTGCAGTTACAGTTGTTTGGAAATGGATTTATGACCCTATGTCCGGAATTTTAAATTACATCTTGAAATCAGGTCATGTCATTGAACAGAATATTAGCTGGCTTGGGGATAAGCACTGGGCATTGCTTGCTATTATTATTATTTTGCTAACGACCTCAGTTGGTCAACCTATTATTCTATATATTGCGGCGATGGGAAATATTGATAATTCTCTTTGCGAAGCTGCGCGTGTTGATGGAGCCAATGAAATGCAAGTTTTTTGGCAAATTAAATGGCCGAGTCTCTTACCAACTACACTCTATATTGCAGTTATAACAACAATTAATTCATTTCAATGTTTTGCCTTAATCCAGCTCCTAACATCTGGTGGACCAAATTATTCAACAAGCACTTTGATGTATTATCTTTATGAAAAAGCCTTTAAACTATCAGAATATGGCTATGCTAATACTATGGGAGTATTCCTAGCAGTAATGATTGCTTTAATAAGTTTTGCTCAATTTAAGATCTTAGGAAATGATGTGGAATATTAGGAGGAAAACATGAAAAAGAAAACATTCAGTGCTTATAACTTTTTAACGGCTCTTATCCTTTGTCTTTTGACAGTGCTTTTTATCTTTCCATTTTATTGGATTATGACAGGAGCTTTTAAATCTCAACCTGATACTATTATCATCCCCCCACAATGGTGGCCCAAAGCACCGACCTTAGAAAATTTTAAAGCTTTAACTGTACAAAACCCAGCTTTGAGATGGCTTTGGAATAGTGTCTTTATCTCAATTATGACAATGTTCCTAGTTTGCTGTACATCGTCAATGGCAGGCTATGTTTTAGCTAAGAAACGATTTTACGGTCAAAAAATATTGTTCTCCCTTTTTATTGCTGCTATGGCTTTACCTAAACAAGTTGTTTTAGTGCCATTAGTTAGAATTATCAATTTTATGGGGATACATGATACCTTATGGGCGGTTATTTTACCTCTTGTTGGTTGGCCTTTTGGGGTCTTCTTGATGAAACAGTTTTCTGAAAATATTCCAACAGAATTACTGGAATCAGCTAAAATTGATGGTTGTGGAGAGATTCGAACATTTATTAATGTAGCATTTCCAATTGTCAAACCTGGATTTGCTGCCCTAGCTATTTTCACATTTATCAATACTTGGAATGACTATTTTATGCAATTAGTTATGCTAACTTCTAGAAATAATCTGACCATTTCTCTTGGGGTAGCTACTATGCAGGCTGAAATGGCAACAAACTATGGCTTAATTATGGCAGGTGCAGCCTTAGCTGCTGTTCCTATTGTGACAGTATTCTTAGTTTTCCAAAAATCCTTTACTCAGGGGATTACAATGGGAGCTGTTAAAGGATAGGTAGGATTTATTATGATTTACGATCATTTATTGAATTTAACGCATTATAAAGATATTAATCCTAATTTAGATTTAGCGATTGATTATCTACTAAGTCATGATTTAAGGAATTTAGATATAGGCACCTATCATATTAGCCCAGAAGTGATACTCATGGTCCAATCAAATCAACTTAGTGAGTCATTTGATCATATTTTTGAATACCATAAAAAATACCTTGATATACATTATGTCATTGAAGGACATGAAGTTATCAAATTGGGAAAAGGTGATAAGGTAGAGGTGGAGGAATACTTAGGCGATATAGGATTTATCAAGTGCTCAGAAGAGACTTCTTTTGATTTGAGAGATAATTATATAGCCTTCTTTTTCCCAGAAGAAGCTCATCAGCCAAATGGTATGGGAAGTCTAGGTAATTATGTCAAAAAAGGGGTATTGAAAGTGTTAATGGCGTAAGAAATACAGGGAGTATATTGTGAAAAAAGCAAATCAATTAATAGCAGCGATTTTTGATGTTAACAACCCCTTTATGCAAGGTTGCAATGTTGTTTTTGATCTGGCATTACTAAACCTTCTCTTTATGATAACTTGCCTACCATTGGTAACTATTGGTGCTGCTAAAATTAGTTTGTATCGAACGTTGTGGCAAAAATTAGAAGGTGATCAGACAAATCTTTTAATATTGTATATAAAACACCTAAAAAAAGAGTGGTTCCAAGGTATGCTTTTAGGTTTGGTTGAACTAAGTATTTTGGTTGTGATCATATTTGATTTAACAATTCTTCATTATCAAATAGGTTTCATTGTGTCTTTCTTGAAGATAACTTGTTACGCCTTTTTGTTATTGACTGTGATGACGAGCATATACCTATTTCCTATGGCTGCCCGCTACGAAATGTCTCTTTTAGATACCGTGAAAAAGAGCTTTATAATGGCATGTTTAAACTTGAAATGGACTGGTGTATTGATGTTTTTATTAATCATGACTTGGTTTATTATGGTGCAGTCTAGTCTCTTATTTATGCTTACAGTGTCAGCTATATTTATTTTTGCTTATACCGCCTTTGCTTACTTTAAAATTATTATTTTACAAAAACAATTTGCCTATTTCAGCAAACAACAAGGAGATTATCAATGAAAGATTTACAAAAATATCAAGGAATTATTCCTGCATTTTATGCTTGCTATGATGATAAGGGTGATATTTGTCCCGAACGAGTAAAAGCCCTGACCAATTATTTTATTGATAAAGGTGTTCAAGGACTTTATGTTAATGGTTCATCCGGAGAATGTATTTACCAAAGTGTAGCAGATCGTAAACTTGTACTGGAAAATGTTATGTCCGTTGCTAAGGGTAAACTAACAGTAATAGCGCATGTGGCATGTAATAATACTAAGGATAGCGTAGAGTTGGCTATGCATGCTGAAGCTATAGGTGTTGATGCTATTGCAGCAATTCCACCAATTTATTTTCGATTACCAGAGTATGCCATAGCAGATTATTGGAATACTATTAGTCAAGCAGCACCACAAACTGATTTTATTATTTACAATATTCCTCAATTGGCAGGGGTTGCTTTGACATCGGATTTATATCGAAAAATGTTACAAAATCCGCAAGTAATTGGTGTTAAAAATTCTTCCATGCCAGTTCAAGACATTCAGAATTTTGTGGCTATTGGAGGAGAAAATCATATTGTTTTTAATGGTCCAGATGAACAATTTTTGGGTGGTCGTCTCATGGGAGCCGCTGCAGGTATTGGTGGTACCTATGGCGTAATGCCAGAATTATACTTGACTTTAAATCAGTTAATTGTTGATAAAGATTTAGAAAAAGCGCGTGAACTTCAATTTACAATTAACGATATTATCACAAAGCTTTGTTCGGGTCATGGTAATATGTATGCTGTGATCAAAGCTGTATTGGAAATCAATGAGCAACTAACTATAGGTTCCGTTCGGTTACCTTTAGCATCTGTAACAGAAGAAGATAAACCTATTATTAAAGAGGCAGCAGAAATGATTAGACATGCTAAAAAACAGTTTTGTTAAAGTGAGGTAGATAATTATGACCAGAACAGTAGCAATTGATATTGGCGGTACAATGATTAAGCATGGCATTGTGGATAATTTAGGTTGTATTGTTGAGGCAAGTGAGCTTGCCACAGAAGCCTACAAAGGTGGTCCAGGCATTTTACAAAAAGTTTGTCAAATTATCGATAACTATCTAGCAGAAGGGAGCATTGATGGAATTGCTATCTCATCTGCTGGCATGGTAGATCCAGATGAAGGATGTATATTTTACTCTGGTCCTCAAATTCCAAACTATGCTGGGACACAATTTAAGAAAGTTTTAGAAGACACTTATCAAGTACGCACAGAAATTGAAAATGATGTTAATTGTGCAGGATTAGCTGAAGCTGTCTCAGGTAGTGCCAAAGATAGTTCAATAGCGCTTTGTCTTACTATTGGAACAGGTATTGGTGGTTGTCTGATTATTGATAAAACAGTTTTTCATGGCTTTAGTAATTCTGCTTGTGAAGTTGGCTATATGCACCTTTCAGATGGTGATTTTCAAGATTTAGCCTCTACAACTGCACTGATTGCTGATGTTGCCAAAGCGCATGGAGATGAAATTAGCCGATGGGATGGACGTCGTATTTTTCAGGAGGCTAAAAAAGGCAATGAAAAATGTATTGCAAGTATAGACCGTATGATAAACTACCTTGGCCAAGGAATCGCTAATATGGTTTATGTGGTAAATCCTGAAAAAGTTGTTTTAGGTGGTGGAATCATGGCTCAAAAAGATTATTTACAAGATAAACTTAGTGAATCTTTGAAACGAAATCTTGTGACAAGTCTTGCTGAAAAAACAGCAATAGTCTTTGCACAACACGAAAACCAAGCTGGTATGCTAGGAGCTTACTACCATTTTAAAAACAGGGGGTGACGGGTATATGATTGAAACAATGTCGCTAGATGACATGAGAGAATACCTAGGTCAAGACCAAATTCCCGAGGATTTTGATGACTTCTGGAAAAAACAAACAATGAAATATCAAGGGAATATTGAGTATCGTCTAGACAAAAAAGATTTCAATATTACTTTTGCACAAGCTTATGATCTTCATTTTAAAGGCAGCAATAACTCTATTGTCTATGCCAAATGTTTATTCCCTAAAACAAATAAACCCTATCCTGTAGTTTTTTATTTTCATGGTTACCAAAACCAAAGTCCTGACTGGAGTGACCAACTTAATTATGTAGCAGCAGGTTACGGCGTTGTTTCAATGGATGTTCGAGGTCAAGCTGGACAGTCTCAAGACAAGGGGCATTTTGATGGCATTACAGTTAAGGGCCAGATTGTGCGAGGAATGATCTCAGGACCAAATCATCTTTTTTATAAAGACATTTATCTTGATGTTTTCCAATTGATTGATATCATTGCTACATTAGAGAGTGTTGATAGTAATCAACTTTATAGTTATGGCTGGTCTCAAGGTGGAGCACTTGCTTTGATAGCTGCAGCTCTTAATCCCAAAATCGTCAAGACCGTTGCTGTTTACCCATTTTTGTCAGACTTTAGACGAGTATTAGATTTAGGGGGTGTCAGTGAGCCCTATGATGAACTCTTCCGCTATTTTAAATATAGTGATCCTTTTCATAAAACAGAGAATAATGTGTTAAAAACTTTGGCTTATATTGATGTTAAAAATTTTGCACATAGGATTTCTTGCCCCGTTGTTTTACTAACAGCCTTAAAAGATGATATTTGTCCTCCATCAACTCAATTTGCCATTTTTAATCGTCTGACATCAACTAAAAAGCATCTTTTATTACCAGATTATGGACATGATCCAATGACAGTGCAAGTAAAAGACCATATTTTTGATCAACTGACAGGAAGTCAATTTACAAAGCAAAAAATCGAGTAGATTATTTCTACTCGATTTTCATTTAGCGTTGAATAATGGTTTCTCTAAAAATTCGCTCTTTTTCTATTTTATTAATATCTAAAAATTGTGCATAGATAATATCTACCATGATTAACATTGGGATCTGAGGCGAAATTCTATTGCCGTAGTCTAAATGCCTAGCAGAAGCCACCTGAATAATCTTGTCAAAAGCATAGTCAATTGTGTGAGGTTGTTTTGTAAATAGAACGGTTTTAGCTCCGTGACAACTTGCGATTTTTAAGGCACCAATAACAGAGTTGGTGTTCCCAGAAAGTGAGAAGGCAATGACGAGGCATCTATCATTAACAATACTATTAGTCCATGAGAAACTATCTGTATCATCCAGAGCCTCACAAATCACTCCCAGCCTCATAAGGCGTATTTTAAATTCTTTAGCTACTAGCGATGAGCTCCCTTTGCCATAAAAATAAACACGATCAGCTTGCTCAATCATATGTGATACTTCTAGAAGCTGTTCTTCATCAATAATATCAGCAGATTTAGAAATCATCTCTTGATAATTCATAAATACTTTCTTAGTGTTGTCATTTTGAAGACCGTATAATTGTTGACTGATGGTCTCATGGCTTTTTAAATATTCAAAAACAAATTCACGATAGCCTTTAAACCCACATTTTTTAGCAAAACGCGTTAAGGCTGCTTGTGAAATGTGTAGTTGCTTAGTGACAATGGTAGAAGCAAGAGCGTCTTTTGAAATGGGCTGCCCCATAAAATAACAAGCAATTTCACGTTCTAAATCAGTCATTAAATCAAGAGCAGACTCAATTTGGTCATAAATAGTCATAATACACGGTCCTCTCCTCTTTAAGAAAGCGCTTAATATATTCAGTATAACATAAAGTTAGTGAGGGACCAAACTAAGTTCTAAGAAACAGCAATGATAAGTTTTAAATAGCAATATGAAGGATCAATAACATAATATATGTTAAGTATATATTATGATATAAATTTTTCAAAAAAGCTGTAATAAAAAAAATAAAAGCGAACAAATGTGTTATAATTTTATAAATGATACGTTTTTATTGAAAATTTCTTTTTATATTATTTAATAGGAGTTATTCTGATATGAAATTGCTTGTTGTTGGTTCTGGTGGTCGTGAGCATGCGATTGCTAAGAAGTTGTTAGCGTCTAAGGATGTGGATCAGGTTTTTGTGGCACCTGGTAATGATGGTATGACCTTGGATGGTCTAGACTTGGTAAATATCGGAATTTCCGAACATTCTAGACTGATTGACTTTGTTAAGGAGAATGAGATTGCTTGGACCCTTATTGGTCCTGATGATGCGCTAGCAGCTGGTATCGTTGATGGTTTTAATAGTGCTGGACTCAGAGCATTTGGTCCAACCAAGGCAGCCGCGGAGCTAGAGTGGTCAAAAGACTTTGCCAAGGAAATCATGGTCAAATACAATGTTCCAACAGCAGCCTATGGCACATTTTCAGATTTTGAAAAAGCTAAAGCCTACATCGAAGAGCAGGGCGCACCAATCGTGGTCAAGGCTGACGGATTGGCGTTAGGCAAGGGCGTGGTCGTGGCTGAAACCGTTGAGCAGGCGGTAGAGGCGGCGCAAGAGATGCTTTTGGACAACAAGTTTGGCGACTCGGGTGCGCGCGTGGTTATCGAGGAATTCTTGGATGGTGAAGAGTTCTCCCTTTTCGCCTTCGCTAATGGCGATAAGTTCTACATCATGCCGACAGCTCAGGATCACAAGCGTGCCTATGATGGTGACAAGGGGCTAAATACCGGTGGTATGGGTGCCTATGCGCCAGTTCCCCACCTGCCTCAGAGCGTGGTGGATACAGCAGTTGAGACTATCGTTAAGCCTGTCCTTGAAGGCATGATTGCCGAAGGGCGTCCTTATCTAGGTGTCCTCTATGCTGGGCTTATCCTGACGGCTGATGGCCCTAAGGTTATCGAGTTCAACTCACGTTTTGGTGACCCTGAAACTCAGATTATCCTCCCTCGCCTGACTTCCGATTTCGCTCAGAACATCGACGACATCATGATGGGCATCGAGCCTTACATCACTTGGCAGAAGGACGGCGTGACTCTGGGCGTTGTCGTTGCCTCAGAAGGCTATCCGCTCGATTACGAGAAAGGTGTGCCACTGCCTGAAAAGACCGACGGCGACATCATCACCTACTATGCGGGAGCTAAGTTTGCGGAAAATAGCAAAGCACTGCTCTCAAACGGAGGACGTGTCTACATGCTTGTCACCACAGAAGACAGCGTCAAAGCAGGGCAGGACAAAATCTATACCCAACTCGCCCAACAAGACACAACAGGCCTCTTCTACCGAAACGACATCGGAAGCAAAGCTATTAAGGAATAAGACTACTCATTCAAATATTAGCGTCAGCAAAGCGACCGAAGGTCGCTCCAAAAAGAAAGAAGAAAGGAACTGAACACGGGACTAATTTTCTAGTGAAAAAGATAAATCTTCCTAGATGCTAAAGCATCTTCGTCAGATTTCTGCGTCGTAGGCGTCTGCTGCTAAAGCACCTAGTCGCCCTGACGTGGGTACGTCTTCGAAATCAAAGATTTCGGACTTACCGCATATTTTTCTACGAAAATTTTCGACAAGTCGAAACGTCCCTTTGTATCTTAATATTATGCAACCAATTATTTCTATTATCATGGGTTCCAAATCCGACTGGACAACCATGCAAAAAACGGCTGAAGTTCTAGATAACTTTGGCATTGCTTACGAGAAGAAAGTCGTCTCTGCCCACCGTACGCCAGACCTCATGTTCAAGCATGCTGAGGAGGCGCGTGGTCGTGGTATCAAGATTATCATCGCTGGAGCAGGTGGAGCAGCCCACTTGCCGGGTATGGTAGCAGCTAAAACAACCCTGCCTGTTATCGGTGTGCCTGTCAAATCACGTGCCCTCTCAGGTTTGGATTCGCTCTACTCTATTGTGCAGATGCCTGGTGGTGTGCCTGTGGCGACCATGGCTATCGGAGAAGCAGGAGCGACTAACGCTGCCCTGACAGCCCTCCGTATCCTCTCTATCGAGGATCAAAATCTGGCTGATGCGCTAGCTCATTTCCATGAGGAACAAGGAAAAATCGCAGAGGAGTCAAGCAATGAACTCATTTAAGACCATTGGGATTATTGGTGGTGGTCAGCTGGGGCAGATGATGGCGATTGCGGCTATCTACATGGGCCACAAGGTCATTACGCTGGATCCAGCTAGCGACTGCCCTGCCTCCCGCGTTAGCGAGGTGATTGTGGCACCTTACGATGATGTTGAGGCTTTGGGAACATTAGCTGCGCGTTGCGATGTTTTGACCTATGAGTTTGAGAATGTCGATGCCGATGGTCTGGATGCCGTTGTGTCAGCTGGTCAGCTACCGCAGGGGACTGATCTGCTCCGCATTTCTCAAAACCGTATCTTTGAAAAAGACTTTCTGGCAAATAAGGCTGGCGTGACTGTCGCTCCCTATAAGGTGGTGACATCTAGCCTTGACCTAGAGGGGCTTGACTTGACCAAGACCTATGTCCTCAAGACAGCGACAGGTGGTTATGACGGTCATGGGCAAAAGGTTATCCGCTCAGCAGAAGACCTGCCAGAGGCGCAGCAATTAGCCAACTCAGCTCAGTGTGTCTTGGAAGAGTTTGTCAACTTCGACCTTGAAATATCAGTCATCGTGTCTGGAAATGGTCAGGATGTGACGGTCTTTCCCGTTCAGGAAAATATCCACCGCAACAATATCCTGTCAAAAACCATCGTACCAGCTCGCATCTCAGACCAACTAGCTGACAAGGCTAAGGAAATGGCTGTGCAGATTGCCAAGAAACTCCAGCTATCAGGAACCCTCTGTGTGGAAATGTTTGCGACCGCAGATGACATCATCGTCAATGAAATTGCCCCACGTCCCCACAACTCAGGGCACTACTCTATCGAAGCCTGCGACTTTTCACAGTTTGACACCCACATCTTGGGCGTACTGGGCGCACCGCTTCCGCCAATCAAACTCCATGCTCCAGCCGTTATGTTCAATGTCCTAGGACAACATGTCCAGCAGGCAATTGACCATGTTGCCCAAAACCCTAGCGCCCACCTCCACATGTATGGTAAACTAGAAGCAAAACATAACCGCAAAATGGGACACGTGACGGTGTTTAGCGATGTACCTGATGAGGTGGAAGAGTTTGAAGAAAGGATGGATTTCTAAGGAGGTTTATGGAATTTTAGGGGGGAGAATGATTTTGAAGGGAGTGTTGTCAGATGAATAGAATAATAAACAGGGATATTTTACCTAGAATTTCAAAGATTTCTAAAAATAATAAAGAGAAAGATTTACTATCTATAGCTTATATTACTTGGCTAATCTTTATAATATTTGCTTTGGGAGTAGTTACAGTTAATGATTTAAAACCGATGTTTAATCAATTAATAGTAAACCTCTTAAATATTTATTATTATATGGAAGCCTTCATATTGGGTATGGACAGCTATTTACAATATAACCTTCCATACAGTTTTGATTTTTGGAGTATTTTTGTAGAGGCTATAAATTTATTTGTAAAAGTATTTTTAATTGCTTTTATTCCTTCTGTTATTAGAAAAGTATTGAAAAAAGAAAGTTTTTTCAATGAAGTTGTTATTTTACTAGGAGCGATTGTTACTATAATTGTAAGTTTCCATTTATATTTAGAGATATTGATAGTAGTGGGACTAATACTTTTATTAATTGCTTTTGTTTCAATAGGTAAGAATCGTGTTTATAATTTTGTTCAAAATTTAAACTACTTTGAAGAAGTGATTTGGAATTATTTTGAAGAAAATCCGGTTAAAATAAAAGAAAAATCATTGATTATTAAATTTTTACTTACTATTTCTTTTGTTTTTGTAATTGATTTTGCAATGGTTAGATTGTTGAATTTTAATATAAAATTTTCTACAATATTAGCTTGTTCTGCTATTTTATTAGCATGGTTATACCAAAATAAGTCTGTTACAGAACCCTTCCTATTAAAAAAGTTAGTTATCTATTTTATTTTTTTCATTGCCACTTTAATTGGTAATTTAAAAAATGAGTTGTCAATCTTAGAAACACCATTACTTTTTATTAGTATATTTTTTACTATGGATAGAATTATTGCTCTATCTAAAGAAATGCGTGATTTGATTATATCTAAGAGTATTTTATTTTATTATGATCATGAAAATATAAAGCCATCAATATTACTTAGTGAGATAAAAGAAATTAAGTATCTTGAAAATGTAGATATTGGAGAACTTGAACTTGTTAGGCAAATGGTAATTAGGTTGCGTCTAGAGTTAGAGGAAGAATTTTTGATTTTATCAGATATATATATGAAAAATGGCTATGAAAAATATATACAATTTGTTCAAGGAAATGTTTATTTTATCAACTTAGAATTGGATAAAATTCCCAACTACACTAACTTGAAATTAATACTAGAATCAATATTTGATCATAATAATCAAAAGATATTTATACCTAAACTTTATGAGGAATACATATACATCTTAATTTCTTTAGGAGAAGTTGAAAAAGCTAAAGAAATATTAAAAGAAGTGTCGGATTATTTAACTGAAGAATCTTTGAATTATTTTGAAAAAGAATATGATAAAGCTAAGGGTAGTAATTAGAATTTTTTAAAGGAGTAAAACAAAATGATCGAACGTTATTCACGCCCTGAGATGGCGGCAATTTGGACAGAGGAAAATAAATACCGTGCTTGGTTGGAGGTCGAGATTTTGGCTGACGAGGCATGGGCTGAGTTGGGTGAGATTCCTAAGGAGGATGTGGCTAAGATTCGTGAGAAGGCGGATTTTGACATTGACCGCATTCTTGAGATTGAGCAGGACACGCGTCACGATGTGGTGGCTTTCACTCGTGCGGTTTCTGAGACGCTTGGTGAGGAGCGCAAGTGGGTGCACTACGGTTTGACGTCGACTGACGTGGTGGACACTGCCTACGGTTACCTCTACAAGCAGGCTAACGATATTATCCGTCGTGACCTTGAGAATTTCACAAATATTGTGGCTGATAAGGCTAAGGAGCACAAGTTCACCATCATGATGGGTCGTACCCACGGTGTTCACGCTGAGCCAACGACTTTCGGTCTTAAGTTGGCGACCTGGTACAGCGAGATGAAACGTAATATTGAGCGTTTTGAACATGCTGCCGCAGGTGTGGAAGCTGGTAAGATTTCAGGTGCCGTTGGTAACTTTGCTAACATTCCTCCATTTGTGGAACAATATGTTTGTGACAAATTGGGCATCCGTCCGCAAGAGATTTCAACACAGGTTCTTCCACGTGACCTCCACGCAGAATATTTTGCAGTGCTTGCAAGCATTGCAACTTCTATCGAACGTATGGCGACAGAGATTCGTGGTCTGCAAAAATCAGAACAACGTGAAGTTGAAGAATTCTTTGCCAAAGGTCAGAAAGGTAGCTCTGCTATGCCTCACAAACGCAACCCAATCGGTTCAGAGAACATGACTGGGCTAGCGCGCGTGATTCGTGGTCACATGGTGACGGCTTATGAGAACGTGGCACTTTGGCACGAGCGTGATATTTCGCACTCATCTGCTGAGCGTATCATCACACCTGACACAACGATCTTGATTGACTACATGCTCAACCGTTTTGGCAATATCGTTAAGAACTTGACTGTCTTCCCGGAAAATATGATGCGCAATATGGAATCAACTTTTGGTTTGATTTATAGTCAACGTGTTATGCTCAAATTGATTGAAAAAGGAATGACACGAGAAGAAGCTTATGACTTAGTTCAACCTAAGACAGCTTATTCCTGGGACAATCAAGTGGATTTCAAACCACTTTTAGAAGAAGACACCAAAGTTACCTCTTGTCTTACACAGGAAGAAATTGATGAACTATTTAATCCGATTTATTACACAAAACGTGTTGATGATATTTTTGAAAGACTAGGATTAGAAAAATAAGAAAATTCCATTACTGGTTAACGTTTTTTTAACCAGTAATGGAATTTTTATTGATTTAAAAGGAATTAATATTAAAAAACATACTTAAAATGAGTTTATTATGATAATATATAATAAGAAGAAAAATTTAGGAGTTAGTTTTTAAAGGAAAATGTTAAAACATTTTGGTAGTAAAGTAAGAAATTTGAGAGTAACTAGAAATATTACTCGCGAAGATTTTTGTGGTGATGAAACTGAGTTATCTGTAAGACAATTAGCTAGGATTGAAAGTGGACAGTCAATTCCAAACTTGACTAAAGCTCACTACATAGCTAAACAATTGAATGTAAAATTGGATATTTTAACAGGAGGAGAGAGCTTAGAATTACCTAAACGGTATAAAGAGTTGAAGTATTTGATTTTAAGAATTCCAACTTATGCAGATGCTGAACGATTAAAATTAAGAGAATGTCAGTTTGATCATATTTTCGAAGAATTCTATGATAATCTTCCAGAAGACGAGTGCTTAGCAATTGACAGTTTACAAGCTAAATTTGAAGTCTATCAAACAGGAGACATTAATTTTGGTGTGGAGGTTTTATGCGAATGCTTTGATAAAGTAAAATATAAAGAAAAATATACTCTTAATGATTTGATTATCATAGATTTGTTTTTAACTTGTGCAGTTGTATCTAAATTTAACAATAGAGCATTTACTAAAGAAGTATTTCAAACTATATGTAAAACTTTGATAAGTCAGAACCACAAACTTACAGCAGAAGATTTGTTTTGGTTTAATCATGTACTCCTGAATTGTGTATTTGTTGGACTTTGTTTAAATAGTGAAGAGTGTCTTGCAGAAATGTTAGAAGTTAGCCGACAAACGATGGTGTCAACACATGATTTTCATAAAATGCCTTTATATTTTATGTACCAATGGAAATACTTCATTACAATTGACAATGATATAAAGTCTGCAGAAAATGCTTACCAACAATCAATTATGTTTTCAAAAATGATTGATGACAAGCATCTAATTAAAAAATTAGAATTGGAGTGGCAAGAAGATATAACAGGACATTGATGTCCTGTGACTCTGAGGTCTAAAAATTTATAATAAACGTACAAAATATTATTTAGGAGTTTATTATAGTGATTAAAAAATGTTTTTTAATAGTATTACTTGTTCTATTATCAAATTTAGGTTCATTTGATTTGTTTTTAGGAATGGGTTGGTGGAATATGGGCTAAGTAAGCTGTTCTGTGATTTCTTGAGGTTGGATTAACTATAAGATCAGTTTATTCTTCCTTTAAATAAGGGAGATACTAATACACCAACTTAGTTCTTAACTTTTCCTATACAAATGTTATAATAATATCATGACAAGATTTTTAGATAGTGATGCAATGGGTGACGAAGAATTGGTAGAACGTACACTTCGTCCGCAGTATTTAAGAGAGTATATTGGACAAGATAAGGTTAAAGATCAGCTAAAAATATTTATTGAAGCTGCTAAATTGCGTGATGAGTCATTGGATCATGTGTTATTATTTGGCCCTCCTGGTTTAGGGAAAACAACCATGGCATTTGTAATTGCTAATGAGTTGGGTGTCAATCTCAAACAAACATCAGGTCCCGCAATTGAAAAATCAGGGGATTTAGTAGCCATTTTAAATGATTTAGAACCAGGTGATGTTCTTTTTATTGATGAAATTCATCGTATGCCGATGGCGGTTGAAGAGGTACTTTATAGTGCAATGGAAGACTTCTATATTGACATTATGATCGGTGCAGGAGAAACTAGTAGAAGTGTTCATCTAGATTTGCCGCCCTTTACCTTAATTGGTGCAACGACACGTGCAGGTATGTTATCTAATCCCTTACGTGCTCGCTTTGGTATTACAGGGCATATGGAGTATTATGAAGAAAATGATTTGACAGAAATTATTGAGCGTACAGCAGACATTTTTGAAATGAAAATTACTTATGAAGCTGCTTCTGAATTAGCGCGTCGCAGTCGTGGAACGCCACGTATCGCTAACCGTTTATTGAAACGTGTTCGAGATTATGCTCAAATCATGGGAGATGGTTTGATAGATGACAATATTACAGATAAAGCATTAACGATGTTAGATGTTGATCACGAGGGGCTTGATTACGTCGATCAAAAAATCTTAAGAACCATGATTGAAATGTATAATGGAGGTCCTGTTGGTTTAGGAACTCTATCCGTTAATATTGCTGAAGAACGAGATACTGTTGAAGACATGTACGAACCTTATTTAATTCAAAAAGGTTTTATTATGCGTACCCGTACCGGTCGTGTAGCTACGGTTAAGGCATATGAACATTTAGGTTATCAGCGATTTGATAAATAAAACATAAGTCATTTTAAGGCTAGAGTATCTAGTCTTAATTTTTTAATTTTCATGCAATGTTAAGTATTAGATATGTTGTAGTTATTCTTTGAGCAGTTAAACGTATTATAAGTACCTTTTTTCTGTTATAATAGACCAAAAGGAGTTTGCTATGAAGAAAGTCTGTTTTGTTTGTCTTGGAAATATCTGCCGTAGCCCGATGGCTGAGTTTGTTATGGCGAATTTAGATAAGGAGGATAGCCTCTTGGTTGAGAGTCGTGCGACTTCAACATGGGAGCATGGAAATCCTATACATAGGGGAACGCAAGCGATTTTGCAGCGTTATCAAATTCCTTACATTAACGATAAAGGGTCACAACCTATTTCTAAAGACGATTTAGCATATTTTGATTATATCATCGGTATGGATGAGCAAAATGTCAAGGATTTAAAAGCTCTATCACAAGGAACCTATGATGATAAGATTAGTCTTTTTTGTGATGGTGGTGTTCCTGATCCATGGTATACTGGTGATTTTGAGGAAACCTATCGTCTAGTCAATGATGGCTGTAAACAGTGGTTAACGCTAATAAATAATAGTAGAGATTAAGTAGAAATGAAGAATTTTAAAATAACACGAACTCATCTAGAAATATTATCTTTGATAATTATTGTTGTTTTTGGTTTATCAGTATTTACCTTAACGACTTCTAGTCAAGGAGTCTTTAGCTATGATGGCGGCAAGATAAAATATGTGGGCTCTATTGTTAATCACCATATGACTGGTAAAGGTAAATTAACCTATGAGAATGGGGATTACTATAAGGGCGATTTTGTAAATGGAGTCTTTGAAGGGAAAGGAACATTTGTTTCAGTTCATGGCTGGTCTTATACAGGTGACTTTAAAAAAGGTCAACCTGATGGACAAGGTCGCCTCAATGCTAAAAATAAGAAAGTCTATAAGGGGACATTTAAACAGGGGATTTATCAAAAATGAGAATAAAATGGTTTTCTTTGGTACGTATAACAGGACTACTACTTGTTTTACTTTACCATTTCTTTAAGAATAGTTTTCCAGGAGGATTTGTTGGCGTTGACATCTTCTTTACATTTTCTGGTTTTCTGATTACGGCCTTATTGATTGATGAATTTTCTAAAACGAAAAAAATTGATTTTGTTAGTTTTTGTCGTAGACGTTTTTACCGTATTTTCCCACCATTAGTATTGATGGTTTTGGTGACAATACCTTTTGTATTTCTGGTTAAAAGCGATTTTAGAGCAAGTATTGGCTCTCAAATTATGACTGCTTTAGGTTTTACCAGCAACTTTTACGAAATCTTGACTGGTGGTAACTACGAAAGTCAATTTATCCCTCACTTATTTGTGCATACCTGGAGTCTTTCTATTGAAGTCCATTTTTATGTTTTATGGGGCTTAACGGTATGGCTCTTATCGAAAAGATCAAAAGATCAAAAGCAATTGAGGGGGACTTTGTTCCTTATTTCCATGGGAATTTTTGGAGTCAGCTTCCTTACCATGTTTGTTAGAGCCTTTTTCGTTGATAATTTTTCAACGATATATTTCTCTACATTATCACATATATTTCCGTTCTTTTTAGGAGCGATGGTGGCTACAATATCTGGTATTCGAGAGATTACCGGACGATTCAAGAAAAATATCAAAAATCTGACTTTGAAGCATAATTTAATCATGATGGGTAGTGCTTTTGCTGGTCTAATGATTTTAACTTTTGCACTTGATTTTGATAATCGGCTAACATATCTTTTTGGTTTTGTATTGTCTAGCATTTTTGCTAGTGTAATGATTTACAATGCACGTATTTTACACGAGCATACACCAGATATTTCAGAACCTTTTGTGATTACTTATCTTGCTGATATCAGTTACGGTATGTACCTTTTTCATTGGCCATTTTATATTATTTTTAGTCGTTTATCCCCAAACTGGATAGCTGTTATTTTGACAGTAGTATTATCAGCAGTCTTCTCAACATTATCATTTTATATCATTGAACCTTTTATTTTAGGTAGAAAACCTAAATTCCTTGATTATGAATTTGACTTGTTGCCTTACAAAAAGTGGTTATTTAGTATCGGAGGGGTACTAACTCTTATTACTGTAGTGACAATGTTGACAGCTCCAAGTATAGGTAGTTTTGAGACAGAATTATTGCAGAATTCGTTACAACAAGCTAGAACAAATACTAACCGAACACATACACTAGCCGCAGGGGATGCAGGTGCTCTTAGTGATGTGACAGTAATCGGAGATTCAGTTGCCTTAAGGTCAAGTGCTGCTTTTAATAAATTGTTACCAGAAGTACAATTAGATGCTGCGGTGAGTCGTAATTTTAGTAAATCATTTGATATTTTTGAAAACCGTATTCAAAATAAAGCCTTGTCCAAAATTGTTGTTTTGGCAGTTGGTGTGAATTCATTAGATAACTACAAGACAGACTTGAGCCAATTTATTAAATCTTTGCCTAAGGGACACCGTTTGATTATAGTAACACCTTATAATGCTAAAAATATGAGTCAAGTTACGACAGTGCGTGATTATGAACTCTCGCTAATGAAAAAATATAATTACATAACGGTTGCTGACTGGTATAAGGTTGCGACAGAACATCCAGAAATCTGGGGAAATACAGATGGTGTGCATTATAGTGATAGCGATACTACAGGGGCTGATTTATATGTTAGTAACGTCAAAAAAGCTATTCAAAAATCAGCTCAACGAGCTGCAAAATAAACAAGTCCGAGTCATGTACTCGGCTTTTTTTGTGAAAACGAATAATAGATATCTCCGTTTATGGTGATAAAAATGAAATCGATAGGCTTTAATCTGAAAATTAGTAATGAAAAAACAAATATAATTAAAGCGCTTTCAAGAAATATTTCCGAAAGATTGAAAAAAAGTTCACAAAAAAGTTGTGAAACTATTTACAAAGTTTTTAAATATGCTATAATAATCTCGTAAACAAATTTGTGAAACATTTAACAAATCAAAAGGAGTCTCAAATGACTGAAAAAACTAAAGCAGTAGAAACTACAGATGTTGCTCTTGCAATTGATACATTGGTTCAAAATGGTTTAAAAGCACTTGATGAGATGCGTCAACTTAATCAAGAACAAGTTGATTATATTGTAGCTAAAGCTTCTGTTGCAGCCTTGGATGCCCATGGAGAACTTGCTCTTCATGCAGTAGAAGAAACTGGTCGTGGTGTCTTTGAAGATAAAGCGACAAAAAATTTATTTGCATGTGAACACGTCGTTAACAACATGCGTCATACAAAGACAGTGGGAGTTATTGAAGAAGACGATGTCACAGGCTTGACATTAATTGCTGAACCAGTGGGAGTTGTCTGTGGTATCACGCCAACAACCAACCCAACTTCAACTGCTATTTTCAAGTCATTAATCTCTCTTAAAACACGTAATCCAATTATTTTTGCCTTCCACCCATCAGCACAAGAATCATCAGCACATGCAGCACGTATTGTTCGTGATGCTGCTATTGCTGCTGGAGCTCCTGAAAATTGTGTCCAATGGATTGAACAACCATCAATTGATGCAACTAATGCTTTGATGAACCATGATGGTATTGCCACTATCCTTGCGACAGGTGGTAATGCGATGGTTAAAGCTGCCTACTCATGTGGGAAACCTGCCCTTGGTGTAGGTGCTGGGAATGTTCCAGCTTATGTTGAAAAATCAGCTAATATCCGACAAGCCGCTCACGATATTGTTATGTCTAAATCATTTGATAACGGTATGGTATGTGCATCAGAACAGGCTGTTATTATTGATAAAGAAATTTATAAAGAATTTGTTGAAGAATTTAAATCTTATCATACCTATTTCGTTAATAAGAAAGAAAAAGCTCTTCTTGAAGAATTCTGTTTTGGTGCAAAAGCAAATAGCAAAAACTGTGCTGGTGCAAAATTAAATCCAAATATTGTTGGAAAATCAGCAGTTTGGATTGCTGAACAAGCTGGATTTACTGTTCCAGAAGGAACAAATATTCTTGCCGCAGAATGTACTGAAGTTAGTGAAAAAGAACCTTTGACACGTGAAAAACTATCACCTGTTATTGCAGTATTGAAAGCTGAATCTACAGAAGATGGTGTTGAAAAAGCTCGTCAAATGGTTGAGTTTAATGGTCTAGGGCACTCAGCTGCTATTCATACAAAAGATGCAGACTTAGCTCGTGAATTTGGAACTAGAATTCGTGCTATCCGTGTTATTTGGAATTCTCCTTCTACTTTTGGTGGTATTGGGGATGTTTACAATGCTTTCTTGCCATCATTGACTCTTGGTTGTGGTTCGTATGGACGTAACTCAGTTGGTGATAACGTTAGTGCTATAAATCTCTTGAATATCAAAAAAGTAGGAAGACGTAGAAATAATATGCAATGGTTTAAAGTCCCTTCAAAAACATACTTCGAACGTGATTCTATTCAATATTTGCAAAAATGTCGCGATGTTGAACGTGTCATGATTGTTACAGATCACGCCATGGTTGAGCTTGGTTTCTTGGATCGTATCATTGAACAACTTGATCTTCGTCGCAATAAAGTTGTTTATCAGATTTTTGCTGAAGTAGAACCAGATCCAGACATTACAACAGTAATGAAAGGAACAGATTTGATGCGTACCTTCAAACCAGACACTATTATTGCATTAGGTGGTGGTTCTCCTATGGATGCTGCGAAAGTTATGTGGCTCTTCTATGAACAACCAGAAGTTGATTTCCATGACCTCGTTCAAAAATTCATGGATATCCGTAAACGTGCGTTCAAATTCCCAGAACTTGGTAAGAAAACAAAATTTGTTGCTATTCCAACAACTTCTGGAACAGGTTCTGAAGTGACACCATTTGCCGTTATCTCTGACAAAGCAAATAATCGTAAATATCCAATCGCTGATTATTCATTAACACCAACTGTAGCTATCGTTGATCCGGCCCTTGTTATGACTGTTCCTGGTTTTATTGCGGCTGATACGGGTATGGATGTATTGACACATGCAACAGAGGCTTATGTTTCACAGATGGCAAATGATTATACAGACGGACTTGCTCTTCAAGCAATTAAAATTGTGTTTGACTACTTAGAACGCTCAGTAAAAGATGCTGATTTTGAAGCACGTGAAAAGATGCACAATGCGTCAACTATGGCAGGTATGGCTTTCGCCAATGCATTCTTAGGTATTTCTCACTCAATGGCGCATAAAATTGGCGCACAATTCCATACCGTACACGGACGTACAAATGCAATTCTTTTGCCGTATGTTATCCGCTATAATGGAACTCGTCCAGCTAAAACAGCAACATGGCCTAAGTACAATTACTATCGTGCTGACGAAAAGTATCAAGATATCGCTAAATTACTCGGCTTACCAGCAGCAACACCAGAAGAAGCTGTCGAATCATATGCAAAAGCTGTGTATGACCTTGGAACACGTTTAGGTATTAAGATGAATTTCCGCGACCAAGGCATTGATGAAAAAGAATGGAAAGAAAAATCTCGTGAACTAGCTTTCTTAGCATATGAAGATCAATGTTCACCAGCAAATCCACGCCTTCCGATGGTAGATCACATGCAAGAAATCATCGAAGATGCTTATTATGGTTATGAGGAACGTCCAGGACGTCGTAAGTAACAGCAGTCGAAGAATCTCACTCTATTGAGTGGGATTTTTAGTTTCAAAAAGATTAACCGGTTAAGAATATTTTCAAAAAATTTTCTGAAAATCACTTGACATAGTTTGTGAAGAATAATACAATATAAAATGTAAACGATTACAAAATAAGATATATTTATTTCTAGGAGGTTTTATCATGAAAGCGGTTGTTGTTAATCAAGCTAGTACAGGTGTTGAAGTTGTTGAGCATGATCTTCCAAAAGTTGGTCATGGTGAAGCACTTGTAAAAGTAGAATACTGTGGTGTATGCCATACTGATTTACACGTTGCACATGGAGATTTCGGCCAGGTACCAGGACGCATTTTGGGTCACGAAGGCATTGGTATAGTAGAAGAAATTGGAGAAGGCGTAACGTCTTTGAGGGTTGGTGATCGTGTCTCTATTGCATGGTTCTTTGAAGGGTGCGGTCATTGCGAATACTGTACTACAGGACGTGAGACACTTTGTCGTAGTGTTAAAAATGCTGGATACAGTGTTGATGGTGGTATGAGTGAATACGCTATTGTTACCGCGGACTATGCGGTTAAGGTTCCTGAGGGATTAGACCCAGCTCAAGCATCATCAATCACTTGTGCTGGAGTAACAACATACAAGGCTATCAAAGAAGCTGGAGCTGCTCCTGGTCAGTGGATTGCAGTGTATGGTGCAGGTGGTCTTGGAAACTTAGCAGTCCAATATGCAAAAAAAGTATTCAATGCTCATGTTGTAGCTGTTGATATTAACGCAGATAAACTTCAATTAGCTAAAGAGGTTGGAGCAGATTTGACAGTTAATGGCAAAGAAATAAAAGATGTTGCGGCATATATTCAAGAAAAGACAGGCGGTTGTCATGGAGTGGTTGTGACTGCTGTTTCTAAAGTTGCGTTTAATCAGGCGATTGACAGCGTTCGTGCTGGAGGTACAGTGGTAGCTGTCGGTCTTCCATCAGAATATATGGAATTGAGTATTGTAAAAACAGTACTTGATGGGATTCGTGTGGTTGGTTCCTTAGTTGGAACTCGTAAAGACTTAGAAGAAGCCTTCGCATTTGGAGCAGAAGGCTTGGTAGTACCGGTGGTTGAAAAAGTGCCTGTGGATACAGCTCCTCAAGTATTCGATGAAATGGAAAGAGGATTGATTCAAGGACGTAAAGTTCTTGACTTTACAAAGTGATAATGATGTTACGAACCCCCTTTATTTTAATAAAGGGGGTTAATTATATAACGAACAATGGACATGTTATTAAATTGTGTTACAATAACTAAAAGATATTTATATAAAGAGGGATTCTTATGGCAATAGTATATCAATCAACACGTGATGCTAGTAATAAAGTGACAGCTAGTCAAGCGATTCTAAAGGGATTAGCTGACGATGGAGGACTCTTTACCCCCATCACATTTCCAAAAGTTGATTTAGATTTCACTAAACTTAAGGATGCTTCCTACCAAGAAGTGGCTAAACTCGTTTTGTCAGCTTTTTTTGATGATTTTACTGAACAAGAATTGGATTACTGTATTAGTCAAGCTTATGATACTAAATTTGATACAACTGAAATAGCCCCGATAGTAAAGATTGGAGACCGGTATCACCTTGAATTATTTCACGGTCCTACAATTGCATTTAAAGATATGGCTTTATCCATTCTTCCTTATTTGCTAACAACAGCAGCCAAAAAACAAGGGGTTGATAATAAAATCGTTATTTTAACAGCAACATCAGGTGACACTGGCAAGGCAGCGATGGCAGGTTTTGCAGATGTTCCAGGAACTGAGATTATTGTCTTTTATCCTAAAAATGGTGTTAGTTATATCCAAGAATTGCAGATGATAACACAAGCCGGACAAAATACTCATGTTGTTGCGATTGAAGGAAATTTTGATGATGCACAGACTTCAGTTAAAGAAATGTTCAATAATTCCCTTCTTCGATTAAAATTATCACAGCAGCATATGCAGTTATCATCAGCCAATTCAATGAACATCGGTCGCCTTGTTCCTCAAATTGTTTACTATATATATGCATATGCTCAATTAGTTAAGTCAAAGGAAATCTCAATTGGTCAACCAATTAATTTTAGTGTACCTACAGGAAATTTTGGTAATATTTTAGCAGCATATTATGCTAGTCAAATTGGATTACCTGTTACCAAACTCATTTGTGCCTCAAATGATAATAACGTTCTAACAGATTTTTTTAAGACACAAACCTACGATAAAAATCGAGAATTTAAAGTGACATCAAGTCCCTCTATGGATATTTTGGTCTCCTCTAATCTAGAACGATTAATCTTTCACCTTTTAGGCGATGATGCAGAAACGACTAAAAAATTAATGGAAGATTTAGTGACTACTGGGGAGTATGCCTTAGAGGCTAGGCAAGCAAATATTTTAGAGAGCTTTGTAGCGGGATTTGCGACAGAACAATTTGTTGAATTAGACATCAAACATTTATTTGACCAGTATCAGTATATAGAGGATCCGCATACAGCTGTAGCATCAGCTGTTTATCAAGCTTATCAGACAGAAACTAAAGATCAAACTCCAGCAGTAATTGTGTCAACAGCAAGTCCTTATAAGTTCCCGTGTGTTGTTACAAAGGCTATTACAAATAAAGAAGAGATACAGGATTTCGCTGCTATTTCAATCTTAAACGATTTGTCAGGTGTTTCTTTACCTAAGGCGGTTACAGATCTACAAAAGGCCGAAGTAATCCATAGAACGGTAGTACCTACCTCAAATATGCGAGAAACGGTTGAAGAGTGTCTAGGTTTGAAACAATAATAAAAATACGATTGTTTTAAAATATTTAGAGCGAGAAAGAAACATTTTAGAAATTTTCCCATCACTCTCTTTTTAATGATCCTGGGTAATAGAAAGGAGATACTGTGCGTTATAGTAAAGAGATTATTCAGTTAGCTATACCAGCTATGATTGAAAATATCTTACAAATGCTCATGGGAGTAGTTGATAATTATCTAGTGGCTCAGTTAGGTGTTGTAGCAGTATCAGGTGTTTCAGTTGCTAATAATATAATTACTATTTATCAAGCTATTTTTATAGCTTTAGGGGCGAGTATAGCAAGTCTATTGGCCAAGTCGTTAGCAGGTAGTAAGAAGGATGATGCAATTTCAGTATGTTCTCAAGCCATTTTTCTAACATTACTGATAGGGGCAGTATTAGGAATTATCTCGATTGTTTTTGGACAAACTTTCTTTAAACTTTTAGGGACAACAAAAAGTGTCGCACAAGTTGGTGGTTTATATTTAGCAATTGTGGGTGGAGGTGTTGTTACTTTAGGAATGTTAACCACCCTAGGCTCATTTTTACGTGTGCAAGGGCAACCTCGTTTACCAATGTATGTCAGTATTTTTGTCAATTTCCTCAATGCAGTCTTATCAGGTTTTGCTATTTTTGAGTGGCGCTATGGTTTGGTCGGAGTGGCAGTATCAACTCTTATCGCAAGATTAATTGGTATTTGTATCCTTGCGAAGTATCTTCCTATTAAAAAGATAATAAAAAGAATGACTTGGAAAATCAGTGCACAAATTTGGAATCTTGCCTTACCATCAGCAGGAGAACGTCTGATGATGCGAGCTGGAGATGTTGTTATAGTTGCTATTGTTGTTCAGTTAGGTACAAATGTTGTAGCGGGAAATGCTATTGGAGAAACCTTGACACAATTTAATTATATGCCAGGACTTGGCATCGCAACTGCTACAATTATCCTAACTGCAAAATATGTAGGACAAAAAAACAGAGAATCTATAGAAGAAACTATTCAAAGTTCGTATTATATTGGCTTAGTTCTAATGATCCTTATATCAAGTTTTATGCTTCTTGCAGGCAAACCATTGACACAGTTATTTACAAATAATCCTTCTGCCATTAAAGGAAGTTTGATTGTTATTTTGCTATCTTTCGTAGGAGTACCTGCTACTATTGGGACCTTGGTTTATACAGCAGCTTGGCAAGGATTAGGAAATGCTAAACTCCCATTTTACACAACGACTATAGGCATGTGGTTAATCAGAGTAGTTCTTGGTTATTTATTAGGAATAGTTTTTGAATTAGGTTTGCTTGGGGTTTGGATGGCTACGATAGCAGACAATATCTTTAGGTGGCTGTTTTTGAAAGTTCACTATCATCGATATATTCAAAAAATGTAACCAGAAATGGTTGCATTTTTTTCGAAAATAATAAAATAATGCTTGCGTGTGCTGTTTTTTTTTGATATCATATACTGGTGCTGTGTATGAACAGCTTTAGCTATGATGCAAGAGGTTGCGACACGCTAGGTTGCATTGCCACGCGACTCGTGTTGGTTTTCTTGAGGAGCTAGCCTATTATCGTAAATAGACGAGAGGAGAAAAGATGGCAAACAAAAAAATCCGTATCCGTTTGAAAGCGTACGAACACCGTACACTTGATACAGCGGCAGAAAAAATCGTTGAAACTGCAACACGTACAGGTGCTACAGTTGCTGGACCAGTTCCGCTTCCAACTGAACGCAGTCTTTACACAATTATTCGTGCGACTCACAAATATAAAGATTCTCGCGAACAGTTTGAAATGCGTACACACAAACGTTTGGTAGACATCATCAACCCAACACAAAAAACTGTTGATGCTTTGATGAAACTTGATCTTCCAAGTGGTGTCAACGTAGAAATCAAACTTTAATTTGATTTCTGAGCACAAAAAACGCTCGTAAAAAACTTTTTTGAGCACAAAAAACGCTCATAAAAAACTTTTTGAAATAAAATAAGAAAAGGAAATATTTTCTCATGACAAAAGGAATCTTAGGGAAAAAAGTGGGAATGACTCAAATCTTCACTGAATCAGGCGAATTCATCCCTGTTACTGTCATTGAAGCAACTCCAAACGTTGTGCTTCAAGTTAAAACTGTTGAAACAGACGGTTACGAAGCAGTTCAGGTTGGTTTTGATGACAAACGTGAAGTATTGAGTAACAAACCTGCCAAAGGCCATGTTGCAAAAGCAAACACAGCTCCTAAGCGCTTCATTCGTGAATTCAAAAACATTGAAGGCTTAGAAGTTGGTGCAGAATTATCTGTAGAACAATTTGAAGCTGGTGATGTTGTTGACGTCACAGGGACATCAAAAGGTAAAGGTTTCCAAGGTGTTATCAAACGCCATGGTCAATCACGTGGTCCTATGGCTCACGGTTCTCGTTACCATCGTCGTCCAGGTTCTATGGGACCTGTTGCGCCTAACCGCGTTTTCAAAAACAAACGCTTGGCAGGACGTATGGGTGGTAACCGTGTAACAGTTCAAAACCTTGAAATTGTACAAGTTATCCCAGAGAAAAACGTTGTCCTCATCAAAGGTAACGTACCAGGTGCTAAGAAATCTCTTATCACTATCAAATCAGCAGTTAAAGCTGCTAAATAATAAGAAAGGAGAAAACAGTTAAAATGGCAAACGTTAAACTATTTGACCAAACTGGTAAAGAAGTTAGCTCAGTTGAGCTTAACGAAGCTATCTTCGGTATTGAACCAAACGAATCAGTTGTTTTTGATGTTGTAATCAGCCAACGCGCTAGCCTTCGCCAAGGAACTCACGCGGTTAAAAACCGTTCAGCAGTATCTGGTGGTGGACGTAAACCATGGCGTCAAAAAGGAACTGGACGCGCTCGTCAAGGTTCTATCCGCTCACCACAATGGCGTGGTGGTGGTGTTGTCTTTGGACCAACTCCACGTTCATACGGCTACAAACTTCCACAAAAAGTTCGTCGCCTTGCGTTGAAATCAGTTTATTCAGCAAAAGTTGCTGAAGATAAATTTGTAGCTGTAGAAAACCTTTCATTTGCAGCTCCAAAAACTGCTGAATTTGCGTCAGTTCTTTCAGCACTTAGCATTGATTCAAAAGTACTTGTAATCCTTGAAGAAGGTAACGAATTTGCTGCACTTTCAGCGCGTAACCTTCCAAACGTTACAGTTGCTACTGCAACTACTGCAAGTGTTCTTGATATCGTTAACGCAGACAAACTTCTTGTTACTAAAGAAGCAATCTCTACAATCGAGGGGGTTCTTGCATAATGAATTTGTATGACGTAATCAAAAAACCTGTTATCACTGAGAAATCAATGGTTGCTCTTGAAGCAGGGAAATATACATTTGAAGTTGACACACGTGCACACAAACTTTTGATCAAACAAGCTGTTGAAGCTGCATTTGACGGAGTAAAAGTTGCAAGTGTAAACACTGTGACAGTTAAACCCAAAGCAAAACGTGTTGGTCGTTACACAGGTTTCACTTCAAAAACTAAAAAAGCTATTATCACTCTTACAGCTGATTCAAAAGCAATCGAGTTGTTTGCTGCTGAAGCTGAATAATCTAAGGAGGAAATAACGTGGGTATTAAAGTTTATAAACCAACGACAAATGGCCGTCGTAATATGACTTCTTTGGATTTTGCAGAAATCACTACAAACACTCCTGAGAAATCATTGCTTGTTTCACTAAAGAATAAAGCAGGACGTAACAACAACGGACGTATTACTGTTCGTCACCAAGGTGGTGGACACAAACGTCATTACCGTTTGATTGACTTCAAACGTAATAAAGATGGTGTTGAAGCAGTTGTTAAAACAATTGAATACGATCCAAATCGTACTGCAAATATTGCTCTTGTACACTATACTGATGGTGTTAAAGCTTACATCCTTGCGCCTAAAGGCCTTGAAGTAGGTCAACGCATTATTTCTGGTCCAGAAGCAGACATCAAAGTTGGTAACGCACTTCCGCTTGCTAACATTCCAGTCGGTACAGTTATCCATAATATTGAATTGCAACCAGGTAAAGGTGCTGAATTGATTCGTGCCGCTGGTGCTTCTGCTCAAGTACTTGGTCAAGAAGGTAAATATGTTCTTGTTCGCCTTCAATCAGGTGAAGTACGTATGATCCTTGGTACTTGCCGTGCAACAATTGGTACTGTTGGTAATGAACAGCAATCACTTGTTAACATTGGTAAAGCAGGACGTAATCGTTGGAAAGGTGTTCGCCCTACAGTTCGTGGTTCTGTAATGAACCCTAACGATCACCCACACGGTGGTGGTGAAGGTAAAGCACCAGTTGGTCGTAAAGCACCATCTACTCCATGGGGTAAACCTGCGCTTGGACTTAAAACTCGTAATAAGAAAGCTAAATCAGACAAACTTATTGTTCGTCGTCGTAACCAAAAATAATAGGTTAATAGCATAATCTTATACAAATCCGCCAGCTCGGTAGTACACTATAGTGTACAGGCCGTTGTGGTACATTATTTAAAGGAGAAAACTACAAAATGGGACGTAGTCTTAAAAAAGGACCTTTCGTCGACGAGCATTTAATGAAAAAAGTTGAAGCTCAAGCAAATGACGAAAAGAAAAAAGTAATCAAAACTTGGTCACGTCGTTCAACGATTTTCCCAAGTTTCATCGGATACACAATCGCAGTTTATGATGGACGTAAACATGTTCCTGTTTATATCCAAGAGGACATGGTAGGTCACAAACTTGGTGAATTTGCACCAACACGTACTTACAAAGGTCACGCAGCTGACGACAAGAAAACACGTCGTTAATAGGAGGAGGACACAATGGCAGAAATTACTTCAGCTAAAGCAATGGCTCGTACAGTGCGTGTTTCACCTCGTAAAACACGTTTAGTACTTGATCTTATCCGTGGTAAGAATGTTGCTGACGCAATCGCAATCTTAAAATTCACTCCAAACAAAGCAGCTCGTGTTATTGAGAAAACTCTTAACTCAGCAATTGCAAATGCAGAAAACAACTTTGGTTTGGAAAAAGCAAACTTGGTAGTATCTGAAACATTCGCTAACGAAGGACCAACAATGAAACGTTTCCGTCCACGTGCGAAAGGTTCAGCTTCACCAATCAACAAACGTACAACTCACGTAACTGTAGTTGTATCAGAAAAATAAGGAGGTAAAATCGTGGGTCAAAAAGTACATCCAATTGGTATGCGTGTCGGAATCATCCGTGACTGGGATGCGAAATGGTATGCTGAAAAAGAATACGCGGATTACCTTCATGAAGATCTTGCAATCCGTAAATTCATTAATAAAGAATTAGCTGACGCATCAGTTTCAACTATTGAAATTGAACGTGCAGTAAACAAAGTTATTGTTTCACTTCACACTGCTAAACCAGGTATGGTTATCGGTAAAGGTGGAGCAAACGTTGACGCTCTTCGTGGTCAACTTAACAAATTAACTGGAAAACAAGTACACATCAACATCATTGAAATCAAACAACCTGATTTAGATGCTCACCTTGTTGGTGAAAATATTGCTCGTCAATTAGAGCAACGTGTTGCTTTCCGTCGTGCTCAAAAACAAGCAATCCAACGTACAATGCGTGCAGGAGCTAAAGGTATTAAAACTCAAGTTTCTGGTCGTTTGAACGGTGCTGATATCGCTCGTGCTGAAGGTTATTCAGAAGGAACTGTTCCGCTTCACACGCTTCGTGCTGATATCGACTATGCTTGGGAAGAAGCTGACACAACTTATGGTAAACTTGGCGTTAAAGTTTGGATTTACCGTGGAGAAGTTCTTCCAGCTCGTAAAAACACTAAAGGAGGCAAATAACAAATGTTAGTACCTAAACGTGTTAAACACCGTCGCGAATTCCGTGGAAAAATGCGCGGTGAGGCTAAAGGTGGTAAAGAAGTTTCATTCGGTGAATACGGACTTCAAGCTACAACTAGCCACTGGATTACAAACCGTCAAATCGAAGCTGCCCGTATTGCGATGACTCGTTACATGAAACGTGGTGGTAAAGTTTGGATTAAAATCTTCCCACACAAATCATACACTGCAAAAGCTATCGGTGTACGTATGGGTTCTGGTAAAGGGGCACCTGAAGGTTGGGTAGCACCAGTTAAACGTGGTAAAGTGATGTTTGAAATTGCTGGTGTTTCTGAAGAAGTTGCACGTGAAGCATTACGTCTTGCTAGCCACAAATTACCAGTTAAATGCAAATTCGTAAAACGTGAAGCAGAATAAGGAGAAGACATGAAACTTCAAGAAATTAAAGATTTTGTTAAAGAGCTTCGTGGATTGTCTCAAGAAGAACTTGCTAAGAAAGAAAACGAACTCAAAAAAGAATTGTTTGATCTTCGTTTCCAAGCTGCAGCAGGTCAACTTGAAAAGACTGCTCGCCTTGACGAAGTTAAGAAACAAATTGCACGTGTTAAAACTGTGCAATCAGAAATGAAATAATAGATTGGGAAAGGAGAAATTCTAAATGGAACGTAATCAACGTAAAACTCTTTACGGACGCGTAGTGTCTGACAAGATGGACAAAACAATCACAGTTGTAGTTGAAACTAAACGTAACCACCCAGTCTATGGTAAACGTATCAACTATTCTAAAAAATATAAAGCACATGATGAAAACAACGTTGCTAAAGAAGGCGATATCGTTCGTATCATGGAAACTCGCCCACTTTCAGCTACAAAACGTTTCCGTCTTGTGGAAGTAGTGGAAAAAGCTGTTATTATCTAATCAAACTAAAAGGAGAAAATTGAAATGATTCAACAAGAAACTCGCTTGAAAGTTGCTGATAATAGCGGTGCTCGTGAGATCTTGACTATCAAAGTACTTGGTGGTTCAGGACGTAAATTCGCTAACATCGGTGACGTAATCGTTGCTTCTGTAAAACAAGCTACTCCTGGTGGAGCAGTTAAAAAAGGTGATGTGGTTAAAGCTGTTATCGTTCGTACAAAAACTGGTGCACGCCGCCCAGACGGTTCATACATCAAATTTGACGACAATGCTGCTGTAATCATCCGTGACGATAAAACTCCTCGCGGAACTCGTATCTTTGGCCCAGTTGCACGTGAATTGCGTGAAGGTGGCTACATGAAGATCGTTTCATTGGCACCAGAAGTACTTTAATCTCAGATTAACAAACGTAGTCCCCTAGGATTTCCTAGGGTGCCTTTCGAGGCGTAAGAAAAATAGGAGAAAAACTCAAATGTTTGTAAAAAAAGGCGACAAAGTTCGCGTTATTGCTGGTAAGGACAAAGGCACTGAAGCTGTAGTTCTTAAAGCTCTTCCAAAAGTAAACAAAGTTGTTGTTGAAGGCGTAGCCCTCATCAAGAAACATCAAAAACCAAATAACGAAAACCCTCAAGGCGCTATCGTTGAAAAAGAAGCTCCAATCCATGTGTCAAACGTTCAAGTTCTTGATAAAAATGGTGTAGCAGGACGTGTTGGTTACAAAGTTGTTGACGGCAAAAAAGTTCGTTACAACAAAAAATCAGGCGAAGTGCTTGATTAATCACGAAGGAAAGGAGAAGCATAATGGCAAATCGCTTAAAAGAAAAATATACTAATGAAGTTGTTCCTGCGTTGACAGAAAAATTTAACTATTCATCTGTTATGGCTGTGCCAAAAGTTGAGAAAATCGTTCTTAACATGGGTGTTGGTGATGCTGTATCAAACGCTAAAAATCTTGAGAAAGCTGCTGCTGAGTTAGCACTTATTTCAGGTCAAAAACCACTTATTACTAAAGCTAAGAAATCAATCGCTGGCTTCCGTCTTCGTGAAGGTGTAGCGATCGGTGCAAAAGTTACCCTGCGCGGTGAACGTATGTACGAATTCTTGGATAAATTAGTTTCTGTTTCACTTCCACGTGTACGTGACTTCCATGGTGTTCCAACGAAATCATTTGATGGACGTGGAAACTACACTCTTGGAGTTAAAGAACAATTGATCTTCCCAGAAATCAACTTTGATGACGTTGATAAAGTACGTGGTCTTGATATCGTTATCGTTACTACTGCTAACACTGATGAAGAGTCACGTGAATTGCTAAAAGGCCTTGGAATGCCTTTTGCAAAGTAATCTAGGAGGTAAATAAATTGGCTAAAAAATCTATGATTGCTAAGAACAAACGCCCAGCGAAGTTCTCTACGCAAGCTTACACTCGTTGTGAAAAATGCGGACGTCCACACTCAGTTTACCGCAAATTCCAACTTTGCCGTGTTTGCTTCCGTGACTTGGCTTATAAAGGTCAAGTACCAGGCGTAACTAAAGCATCTTGGTAATAAATTAATGATGCTTTGTGTTTAAAAGGTGTCGTTGATAATGGCACTGATTTTTAAACGCAAATATACTAAGACCTAGTCTTACAACGTCCGTAAGGACTCATTAATTAGCAAGTGATTCAATTCAAACTGCTAATAAGAGGAGAATTAAAAAATGGTTATGACTGACCCAATTGCAGACTTTTTAACTCGTATTCGTAATGCTAACCAAGCAAAACATGAAGTGTTAGAAGTACCTGCATCAAACATTAAAAAAGGGATTGCTGATATCCTTAAACGTGAAGGTTTTGTAAAAAACGTTGAAGTTATTGAAGATGACAAACAAGGCATCATCCGTGTGTTCCTTAAATATGGACAAAATGGTGAACGTGTTATCACTAACTTGAAACGTATTTCAAAACCAGGTCTTCGTGTTTATACTAAACATGAAGATATGCCTAAAGTTCTTAACGGACTTGGTATTGCAATTGTATCAACTTCTGAAGGTCTTTTGACTGACAAAGAAGCTCGCCAAAAAAATATTGGTGGAGAAGTACTTGCATATATTTGGTAAAATTTTACCTAAAATGCTCATTGAGTCACAGTATAATCCTGTGTTCTCATGAGTCCCCGTGAAAACTAGTTGCTCAAGCAGCTTGACAATTTAACAGGAGAAAATAAACATGTCACGTATTGGTAATAAAGTAATTACATTGCCTGCAGGTGTTGAAATCATTAACAAGGATAATGTTGTTACTGTAAAAGGACCTAAAGGCCAACTCACTCGTGAGTTTAATAAAAATATTGGAATCACTGTTGAAGGGACTGAAGTAACAGTTACTCGTCCTAACGACTCAAAAGAAATGAAAACAATTCATGGTACAACTCGTGCGAACTTGAACAACATGGTTGTTGGTGTTTCTGAAGGTTTCAAAAAAGCTCTTGAAATGCGCGGTGTTGGTTACCGTGCACAACTTCAAGGATCAAAACTTGTTCTTTCTGTTGGTAAGTCTCACCAAGACGAAGTTGAAGCTCCAGAAGGTGTTACTTTTGAAGTGCCAACTCCAACAACAATCAACGTAATCGGTATCAACAAAGAAAGCGTTGGACAAACTGCTGCTTACGTTCGTAGCTTACGTTCACCAGAACCATATAAAGGTAAAGGTATTCGTTACGTTGGTGAATTCGTACGCCGTAAAGAAGGTAAAACAGGTAAATAATAGGATTGATAGATTTTGTAGAATCTTTTCTGCAAATTCTCTATCTTTTCATTTTAATATTGTCATTTTGACATAACAATATATTTAAGAGGTGAAAATTGTGATTTCGAAACCAGATAAAAATAAAATCCGCCAATAGGGAGGACACTTAATAATGGCATTTAAAGATAATGCAGTAGAACTTGAAGAGCGCGTTGTTGCGATTAACCGCGTTACAAAAGTTGTTAAAGGTGGACGTCGTCTACGTTTTGCAGCTCTTGTAGTTGTTGGTGACCGTAATGGTCGTGTTGGTTTTGGTACAGGTAAAGCTCAAGAAGTACCAGAAGCTATTCGCAAAGCTGTTGAAGCTGCTAAGAAAAACATGGTTGAAGTTCCTATGGTCGGTACAACAATTCCTCACGAAGTTCGTTCAGAATTTGGTGGAGCGAAAGTATTGTTGAAACCAGCTGTTGAGGGTGCTGGGGTTGCCGCTGGGGGTGCTGTTCGTGCCGTCATCGAATTAGCAGGTGTTGCAGATATTACATCTAAATCACTTGGTTCAAACACTCCAATCAACATTGTTCGCGCAACTGTTGAGGGCTTGAAACAATTAAAACGTGCAGAAGAAGTTGCTGCTTTACGTGGCATTTCTGTTTCTGACTTAGCATAAGAAAGGGGATTATAATGGCTCAAATTAAAATTACTTTGACTAAGTCTCCAATCGGTCGCAAACCAGAACAACGTAAAACAGTTGTTGCCCTTGGACTTGGTAAATTAAACTCTTCAGTTGTTAAGGAAGATAATGCTGCCATCCGTGGTATGGTTAACGCTATCTCTCACTTAGTAACTGTTGAAGAAGCTTAATTAAATGCTAAATCGCACTGATTGTTATTGGTGCGATTTAAACAAATCGTATAGGCGAGTCTTTGCGGGGAGTACCTTTTCCCTCGTAAAGGCGTTAGCATTTTACAAATAAGGAGAAAAAATAATGAAACTTCATGAATTAAAACCTGCAGAAGGATCACGTAAAGTCCGCAATCGTGTGGGTCGCGGTACATCTTCAGGTAATGGTAAAACTTCTGGACGTGGTCAAAAAGGACAAAAAGCGCGTAGTGGTGGTGGAGTACGCCTTGGTTTTGAAGGTGGACAAACTCCATTGTTCCGTCGTATGCCAAAACGTGGGTTCTCAAACATCAATGCAAAAGAATATGCTCTTGTGAACCTTGACCAATTAAATGTCTTTGAAGATGGTACTGAAGTAACTCCAGTTGTTCTTAAAGAAGCTGGAATCGTGCGTGCTGAAAAATCAGGCGTTAAAATTCTTGGTAATGGTGAATTAACTAAGAAATTGTCTGTTAAAGCAGCTAAATTTTCTAAATCTGCTGAAGCAGCTATCACTGCTAAAGGTGGTTCAATCGAAGTCATCTAATTAATGAGAGGTAACTCATTATGTTTTTAAAATTACTTAGAGATGCACTCAAAGTAAAGATGGTAAGAAATAAAATTTTATTTACTATCTTTATCCTTCTTGTATTTCGTATCGGAACGCATATCACAGTACCGGGCATCAATGTTAAGAGTTTAGAACAAATGGGTGAACTTCCATTTCTAAATATGCTTAACTTAGTTAGTGGTAATGCAATGAGAAACTTTTCGGTATTCTCTATGGGAGTTAGCCCTTACATTACTGCGTCTATTGTTGTTCAGTTACTTCAAATGGATATTCTTCCGAAGTTTGTTGAATGGGGAAAACAAGGAGAGGTAGGTCGTCGTAAGCTTAACCAAGCTACACGTTATATTTCTTTGTTCCTTGCATTCGTACAATCAATTGGTATTACTGCTGGTTTTAACACTCTATCAAGTGTTGCTTTAGTTAAAACTCCGAATGTACAAACATATTTGCTTATTGGTGCAATCCTTACAACAGGTAGTATGGTGGTTACTTGGCTAGGTGAACAAATTACTGATAAGGGATTCGGAAATGGAGTGTCTATGATTATCTTTGCGGGTATCATTTCTTCCATTCCAAGTGCAATTACAACTATCTACGAAGATTTCTTTGTAAATGTACGCTCTTCAGCAATTACAAATTCTTACATCTTTGTCGGGATCCTTATCGTAGCAGTATTAGCAATTGTATTTTTTACAACATTTATTCAACAAGCTGAATACAAAATTCCAATCCAATATACAAAACTTGTTCAAGGAGCTCCTACAAGTTCATATCTTCCTCTAAAAGTAAATCCAGCTGGTGTTATTCCCGTTATCTTTGCTAGCTCGATTACAACAATTCCAAGTACGATTATTCCTTTCTTTCAAAATGGCAAAGAAATTCCTTGGCTTACTAAACTCCAAGAATTACTTAATTATCAAACCCCAGTCGGTATGATTATCTATGCTATCTTGATTATTCTGTTCTCTTTCTTCTATACTTTTGTACAAGTAAACCCTGAAAAGACAGCAGAGAATCTTCAAAAAAATTCGTCCTACATTCCAAGTATTCGACCAGGACGAGAAACAGAAGAATATATGTCATCGCTATTGAAAAAATTAGCAACAATTGGTTCAGTATTTCTAGCATTTATTTCCTTGTTACCAATTATTGCTCAACAAGCGTTGCATTTGTCATCAAGTATTGCGTTAGGTGGGACAAGCTTACTCATTTTGATTGCAACGGGTATTGAAGGTATGAAACAACTCGAGGGCTATCTTTTGAAGAGACGCTATGTTGGATTCATGAATACAACAGAATAGAATATAGGTTGACTCTGTCAACCTTCTATTTTGTTTTTTAATAAGTCCGACATGCTGTGTTGGATTTATTTAAAAACAAAATAAGGAGACTATAATGAATCTTTTAATTATGGGTTTGCCTGGTGCTGGTAAAGGTACTCAAGCAGCTAAGATCGTTGAAGAATTTGGTGTTGCTCACATCTCAACAGGGGATATGTTCCGCGCCGCAATGGCTAATCAAACCGAAATGGGACGTTTAGCTAAAAGTTATATTGATAAAGGTGAATTGGTTCCTGATGAAGTAACAAACGGGATTGTAAAAGAGCGCTTAGCTGAGGATGATATCGCAGAAAAAGGTTTTTTACTTGATGGATATCCACGTACTATTGAACAAGCACACGCCTTAGATGCTACGCTTGAAGAACTAGGACTACGCTTAGATGGTGTTATTAATATTAAAGTGGATCCATCATGTCTTATAGAGCGTTTGAGTGGTCGTATTATCAATCGTAAAACTGGTGAAACTTTCCACAAAGTGTTCAACCCACCAGTAGATTATAAAGAAGAAGATTACTATCAACGTGAAGATGATAAGCCTGAAACTGTCAAACGTCGCTTGGACGTTAATATTGCTCAAGGAGAACCTATTCTTGAACACTATCGTAAGCTTGGTCTTGTTACAGATATTGAAGGTAATCAAGAAATAACAGAAGTTTTTGCAGATGTTGAAAAAGCGTTGCTAGAACTCAAATAAATTATGCTAATCTACTTGCATAAGTAGATTAGTAATGATATACTAAGTTAGTCTGACTTATAATTGTTACCTCTTTATAGAGGACATCAAATCGAAATTTAGGGGGTACTTTTGCGTGGCAAAAGAAGATGTGATTGAAATTGAAGGTAAAGTTGTTGAAACTATGCCTAACGCAATGTTTACTGTTGAGTTGGAAAATGGACACCAAATTTTGGCAACTGTATCAGGAAAAATCCGTAAAAACTACATCCGTATTTTGGTAGGTGATCGTGTTACTGTTGAAATGAGCCCATACGATTTAACACGTGGACGCATCACATACCGCTTTAAATAGTCGAAATAATTGGAGGGATTAAAACATGAAGGTAAGACCATCGGTTAAACCAATTTGCGAATACTGTAAAGTTATTCGTCGTAACGGTCGTGTTATGGTAATTTGTCCGACAAACCCAAAACACAAACAACGTCAAGGATAATATAGAAAGGAGATAAAATGGCTCGTATTGCTGGAGTTGATATTCCAAATGACAAACGTGTAGTAATTTCACTTACTTATGTATACGGAATTGGTCTTTCTACATCTAAAAAAATCTTAGCAGCTGCAGGTATTTCTGAAGATATCCGCGTTAAAGATTTGACACCAGATCAAGAGGACGCTATCCGTCGTGAAGTTGATGCAATCAAAGTTGAAGGTGACCTACGTCGTGAGGTAAACTTGAATATTAAACGTTTGATGGAAATCGGTTCATACCGTGGAATCCGTCACCGTCGTGGACTTCCTGTCCGTGGACAAAATACTAAAAATAACGCTCGCACTCGTAAAGGTAAAGCTGTTGCGATTGCAGGTAAGAAAAAATAAAATAGGAGGTAAAACAATTGGCTAAACCAACACGCAAACGTCGTGTGAAAAAGAACATCGAATCTGGTGTTGCTCATATTCACGCTACATTCAATAACACTATTGTTATGATTACAGATGTGCATGGTAACGCTCTTGCATGGTCAAAACCAATAATAACAAAAATTGATGAAAATAAAGATTACGGCAGATTTGTCATCGAACCACTAGAACGTGGCTACGGTACAACTCTAGGAAACTCTCTTCGTCGTGTGCTTCTGTCTTCACTTCCAGGTGCAGCAGTCACATCAATCAAAATTGATGGAGTATTACACGAATTTGATACTATCCCAGGTGTACGTGAAGATGTGATGCAAATCATCCTTAATGTAAAAGGACTTGCTGTGAAATCTTACGTCGAAGACGAAAAGATTATCGAACTAGACGTTGAAGGTCCTGCAGAAATTACTGCCGGAGATATTTTAACAGATAGTGATATCGAAATTGTAAACCCTGACCATTATCTTTTCACAATTGCTGAAGGTCACAGTTTGAAAGCAACAATGACAGTTGCTAAAAACCGAGGTTATGTTCCAGCAGAAGGAAATAAAAAAGATGATGCACCAGTGGGAACATTGGCTGTAGATTCAATCTATACACCAGTGAAAAAAGTTAATTATCAAGTTGAACCTGCTCGTGTAGGTAGTAACGATGGCTTTGATAAATTAACTATTGAAATCATGACAAATGGCACAATCATTCCTGAGGATGCTCTTGGTCTTTCAGCTCGCGTCTTAATTGAACACTTAAACTTGTTTACTGATTTAACAGAGGTTGCTAAAGCAACTGAAGTAATGAAGGAAACAGAGAAAGTGAACGATGAGAAAGTGCTTGACCGGACAATTGAGGAACTTGATTTGTCAGTGCGCTCATATAACTGTTTAAAACGTGCTGGAATTAATACAGTATTTGATTTAACAGAAAAAACTGAGCCTGAAATGATGAAAGTCCGAAACTTAGGACGTAAGAGTCTTGAAGAAGTTAAAATCAAACTTGCCGATCTAGGTCTTGGATTAAAAAACGATAAATAAAATAGGAGGACATAATGGCTTACCGTAAACTAGGACGCACTAGCTCACAACGTAAGGCAATGCTTCGTGATTTGACAACCGATCTTCTTATCAACGAATCAATTGTAACTACTGAAGCACGTGCTAAAGAAATCCGTAAAACAGTTGAAAAAATGATTACTCTAGGTAAACGTGGTGATTTACATGCTCGTCGTCAAGCTGCTGCTTATGTACGTAATGAAATTGCATCAGAAAACTATGATGAAGCTTCTGATAAATATACATCAACAACAGCTCTTCAAAAACTTTTTGACGACATCGCACCTCGTTATGCTGAACGTAACGGAGGATACACTCGTATTCTTAAAACAGAACCACGCCGTGGCGATGCTGCCCCAATGGCAATTATTGAATTAGTATAATTTTTATCAATTTTGTTGAGTGTTATGATGATGGAATCAATCGATTCTTAGTCTAGCTCTGGTCTACCGCTGAGAATTATTCTCAGCGGGAACACTCATCATATATTGTTAAATAGGTAACGCTTGTTTACGAAATGCAAACAATTTTGTTTATATTTCGTAAGCAGGCGTTTTATGCATTATTATATTTATTGGATATTTTCGATGAGCAAAGAATTTAATCGCTAGACTACATTTCTCAATAGTGGTTATATAATTTCTCTTAATTGAATATAGAGGAATAGTTATGTCTATACTAAATTTATAAAATACAAAAATAGTATTGACAGGAAGTAGAAATATTTAGTATAATGAATAAGTTGTC
>PVMJ01000084.1_pt1 | contig 69535 bp, 52 predicted proteins | sample 1853361 | NCBI WGS metagenome assembly PVMJ01 (sample SAMN08533506, study PRJNA380276) | Synthetic metagenome, whole genome shotgun sequencing project. | isolation source: mock microbial community containing genomic DNA from 20 ATCC strains | collected 2017 | reverse complement strand
CTGGGACTGCATTGTCCTTACGCACGACCAATTCGGTATGATACCGCAGTCGGACGAGATACAGCAGAAAATCCTTCAGGACGAGTTAGACAGCGTGGAAGAGAACTTGGAGGTTCTGCGTCAGCAGGGACACAGTATTTCCCGTGCAATGGAGAAAGGACTTGTCAAGCGGCAGATGAACTTGCAGGCGAAGCTGGATGAAATCAAGTTCAAGATAGAGAACCGCAAGGACGATGTAGTGGATTTCAAGACGATGGGCATCGACCACCTTTTCGTGGACGAGTCGCATACGTTCAAGAACCTGATGTTCAACACCCGCCACGACAGAGTGGCAGGATTGGGCAACAGCGAGGGCAGCCAAAGAGCCTTGAATATGCTCTTTGCCATCCGAACCATTCAGGAGCGGACGGGGAAAGACTTGGGAGCCACCTTCCTTTCGGGGACGACCATATCGAACTCACTCACGGAGTTGTACTTGCTGTTTAAGTATCTGCGTCCCCAAGCCCTTGAAGCACAGAACATCAAGACCTTTGACGCGTGGGCTGCCATCTTCGCCAAGAAGTCGGTGGACTATGAGTTTTCTGTTACCAATGAGATTGTACAGAAGGAGCGTTTCCGTTATTTCATCAAGGTGCCGGAGTTGGCGGCGTTCTACGCTCAAATCACCGATTATCGGACGGCAAAGGACATCGGCATAGACCGCCCCGAAAAGAATGAGATTATGCACAACATACCGCCTACACCCGAACAGGAGGAGTTCATCGCCAAATTGGTGGAGTTTGCCAAGACGGGCAATGCGGAGTTGCTCGGACGCGCACCGCTCTCCGAAAGGGAAGAGAAAGCCAAGATGCTCATAGCCACTGATATGGCAAGGAAGATGAGCTTGGATCTGAGGCTCATTGACCCCGACAAGTACGGAGATCATGTGGATAACAAGGCTTCCCACTGTGCCGCCAAGATTGCGGAGTACTACCGGAAGTTCAATGAGCAGAAAGGAACGCAGTTCGTGTTCAGTGACCTCGGTACCTACAAGCCCGGAGAATGGAATCCCTACTCGGAAATCAAGAGAAAGTTGGTGGAAGACCACGGTATCCCCGCTCAGGAGATACGCTTCATTCAGGAAGCCAAGACCGACAAGGCACGAAAGACGCTCATCGCGGGAATGAATGAAGGTTCAATTCGAGTGCTTTTCGGTTCTACGAGTATGCTCGGTACGGGTGTGAACGCCCAGAAGCGTGCTGTCGCTATCCATCATTTGGACACACCGTGGCGTCCTTCTGACTTAGAGCAAAGGGATGGACGAGCCGTGCGTAAGGGAAATGAGATAGCCAAACTCTATGCAGACAATAAGGTGGATGTTATCATCTATGCGGTGGAAAAATCGCTTGACAGTTATAAATTCAATTTGCTGCACAACAAGCAACTTTTCATTGAACAACTTAAAAACAACCGTATGGGCAGCCGTACCATTGATGAGGGGAGTATGGACGAGAAGTCGGGAATGAATTTTTCCGAGTATGTCGCCATCCTCTCAGGAAATACCGACCTGCTGGAAAAGGCAAAATTGGAAAAGAAGATTGCCGGCTTGGACAGTGAACGGCAGGCGTTCATTCGCAGTAAGTCATCCTCCCGAAGCCGATTGGACGAAGTTGTACGGACGGTGGACGGAAACAAGGAACTGATTGCCCGTTTCCAAAGTGACTGGGATTTGTACCAAAGCCGTGTGCAGAAAGACAAGGAGGGTAACATCCTCAACCCGATAACGCTCAAAGGGGAAGAAGGAAGCGCCCCGAAACGCATTGCCGCCAAGCTCGCGGAAATCAACGAGAAAGCCTGCACACGGGGAGAGTATTTCAATATCGGAACGCTCTACGGGTTTAATCTTGTGGTCAAGACGGAATCCTCCTCCAAAGACCTTTTCGACCTTTCACAGAACAAGTTCTTCGTGATGGGAGAAAGTGGAATGAAGTACAGCTACAACAACGGCAGGATTGCGGCAGACCCGCAACTCGCCAGTATGAATTTCCTGAACGCCTTGGAGAAGATACCCGGCTTGATTGAGAAGTTTAAGGCGGACACGGAAAAGATAGCCAAGGATATTCCTGTTTTGCAAGAGGTCGTGAACGGATCTTGGAAGAAGGAAGAGCAGCTCAAAGACCTCAAAACGGAACTTGCTGCCCTTGACCGAAAAATACAGCTCTCTCTAAAGCCCATTGAGCAGTCGGAGAGTACGCAAGAGGAAGTGGAAATGATGCAGGATGGCGAAAGAAAGGCGGAAGAATTGGAACGGTCACGTCCGATTGAGCCGACTGTCGCCGCCCCCTCCGTCAGCACCTCTGCGGCTCAAACCGACAGACCGTTGGAAAGCAGCGGGCAGAGTATCTCCGCTACACAGCCCTCTATGGACGGACTGCCGCCGTCTCTGGCAGAAAAGGTGTTCGTTGTCAGACCGAAGATATAAAACAAAAGGACGAACTACATATTGTTGTAATTCGTCCTTTTAGAATTTATACCATTTCAAAACAACTTCAATTTGGATTGTTGATATAAAGTCATTCCGGGAATATCATCATACATTGCAGCTAATTTATTCCTAAGTCCAAACATTCGTTTCTCAGCAGTGTCAACAAGTTGATCAAAGTCTGTCAAGAAGATGCTTCCTTCATCTTTAGAACCTGCACGATACTGACGTTGTAACCCTTTTGCCACTTTATCTCCTACGACAAAAGCTGTTATTTTTGCAGTATTAATTCCCAATGCAATCAAACTGTCTACATAGTCAGTAGCTTGATTTCTTTCTTTACTTGTTATTTCAAAGCCTCCTCGTTTTAATTCAACTATCAGAACTTTGGTTATTGTAGCTAGCTCATTATCACCAAACTCTTCTACACCTGTCATGGAAAGAGAAGTACTATCAGCTAAAACGACAAGGTCTGGTCTTCTATTTGTTTTTATCCCGACTTCATTCTGAACATCCATTTTGAACAGGCTTCTCATTACAGTCTGAAGTTGCCTGTTAGAGGTATATTCTGGGGTGTCATATTCGGGACCGAAGAGCCATCGGGATTCGGTTACAAGAGGATGCAAAACATGTAATTCATCCGTGTCCTTTTCTTTAGAAAGTTTTCTTATTGCTTCAATAATGGATAGGCGTCTATCAATTTCACTCAATACGGTGAGGGCATCCTTTACAGACCACTTATTGAGTATCGTATTAAGACCGGTAATATCTTCTTCCGTAAGTTGAGAGAGCTTCATTAAAAGCTCCTGTCCATTTTTCGATGATTCTAAATTTAATACAGCTTCAACGGCAATAGATATTGTTTCTTTAGTTGCTGTCGGAGAATTTATCGAGATATTCTCTATAATCTCATCTACCTCATACTGGGCTAATGGAGAGGCATCTTTCAATTTGGCTGCCAATTCCTGTTTTACAATAGCCTTTGTTTCTTCTAAATTAGCTTTTGCCGTTTGTTCAAACATTATATTCACATACTCCGAAACAGTTTGATATAAATTCTCTGTTTCTTTTTTATTTTTGAAGCCACTCCAATCCTCTTTAACTAATTCTGCTAATTCATTACTCTGTATAACGATAGTATACCTTTTTGCAAGGGCTGTTCGACCGTCTAAATAGAAAATCGTTCCTAATCCCCATGACGGAATACCTATTAAACGACCACTTTCCCAAAAAGCAATTCCTTGATAGATGCTTTTGCGAGAAGATTTCTTTGAATCTATAAAATTCGCGGTAATGCTGTATCCATCAGATGTTTTCAATTCTGTTGTATCCAATAAACCATCTAATTGGTCTAAAGAGAGTTGCTTTTTATTTACCTCTATTATGAATTCGGGATCATGCAGGAAACGAGAAGAGATTATTTCTCTGATTTTATCAACATTGGGAAGATTTCTATCAACTTGAACTTCTAGCCTTGTGCCATGCTTTGAAGATGGAGAAATATTTTGGTTAGTGACAGAGATAGCTTGTCCTTGTACTTTAGTCGATACAGTAAGAGAAAGTTCTTTCCCATTTTTTGAAGTAATAACATGATATTCGTCATTAAAGCATAAGAGGCTATGTCTTCCGATACCATTGCGACCATAAGCTATACGAGGGCTTCTTTTCTTATTATCCGGAAATAAAACCTGTTTTCCTTGACGTAATAATTTGTTATATCCCAATGTCATCCAACGTTCTTGAAATTCTTCTGCTGTTAGACCATTGCCATTATCTTCTATTACGAGGAGATCTCCATATTCGTCAGGAATAAAGACACTTACTTTTGTCGCTCCTGCATCCCAAGCATTTGCAACAAGTTCTGTCAATGCAATGTCAGCTTGACTGGTAATACTACTGTTCAACGTTCTGACAAGGTAATCATCCTCGAAAAGAGAACGGTATATGTGTTCCGAATTCTTCTGCATTATATCTGTTTATAGTCATTATCAACTAAAAGGTCTCTTGCCTTTACTTGCAACACTGCGGAAATCCGATATAGCATCTCAAGAGAAGGCTGCTGTCGATTGCAGACATATGCATTCACTGTGCTGAAACTTTTATTGAGCTTCTCTGCCAGCCATTTTTGAGATATTCCCTTTTCTCCAAGAACGTCTTTTATTCTATTCAATTTCATCTTCGTAAAAAGCACGAGTATCGTATATTCTGCTACAAAAATAGCGAATTATTTCTGATGTGCCTAATTTTTGGAAGTAAAATCTTCTTTAATACAAAAACGACTTGTCATTACGACAAAACGGGGGCTTTGCTGTTGAGTATAATCCGAAATTACGTGTCTTTGGGAGGTCTTTTCCTTTTTCGTTTGAGATTCTCCGTAAAATGGGCTTTCATAAAGGTAAGGATTTCCGATTCCAAATACCACGTCTTGTGGTAAACGATGTGGAAAGGAAGCGTACCCGATGCCCGATAACGTTGCAGGGTACGCTTGCTGATTTGGAGCATCAGGCAGACCTCTTGGTTATCCAGCAGAGGTTCTCCATCTATCATCGGACGTTGGGGTATGTCGGCAGTCGTTTGTTTCAAGTCATCGAAACGCGTCATAATGCGTTCCATCCATTCAAGAAAGGTCTCTCTATCCAATAGTTCCATCCTTAATCCTCCTGCTTTTGAGTTTGAAATTGTGTCGTAGCTCTTCCATATTTTTCGGGTTACAATAGAGGCTTCTGTTACGTATCGCCTCCTCAATGTCGTGCAGGTAGTAGTAGCAACGCCCATAAATCATCTTGTAGTTGATTCTGTCCGCACTGCGCATACGCTGGAGGGTACGTTTGCTGATACCGAGGATCTCGGCTAACTCATCATTGGTAACAAGGCGGTTCTCATACTCTATCTTTGCCTTTTCCTCTTTCTCCACATACCGGAGGATTTTCTCTATTTTGCCCATCAGTTCGTGGTAGGCTTTGCTTTCGATTGTTATGACATCCATGACGCTTTGAATTTGATTATGCTGCAAAGTTCGGGAGTTAAAACCGTCCGGATTGTATGCTAAATATGTACTGAATAGAGATTTTTCTGTCTGATTCCAAAAGCATACGACAAAAGCATCCATATTGAAGCCACAAGTACGCAGTAAAGGAAATGCTGGTTTAGAATGCTTCCTCCGTAAGTACATTTGCACAAAGTGTAACATTAAAACGGACAAGAATATGGAAGTAATAACAATCGAGAAGAAAACGTATGAAGCCATGATGGAGTGTTTCCGCATTTTGACCGCCAAAGTCGATGCCCTGTGTCGGGAGTGTGACGAAAAGCGTATGGGCAGGTGGCTGGACAATCAGGATGTCTGCCAAATCCTGAACATCAGTTTGCGTACCCTGCAAACTTACCGCAGCAACCGGATGCTGCCCTATACGCAAATAGGGTATAAGATGTTCTACAAGCCGGAGGATGTCGGGAAACTGCTCGAACAATCCTCCGCTTTATGACCAATGAATAGTATCACCACTAAAACCGATGCAAAATATGGACAACGATGTAAAGACCAAGAACAACGAAGAGATTGCGCACTTTCTCAACGCGAGCGACCGTATGATAAAGGGGATAGATGTCCTGCGGAAAAAGAACAGACCTCTGCTTAACGGGCATCGCTATCTGACGGACGATGAACTGTCCCGCCTGTTGCATATCAACCGGCGCACGTTACAGGATTATCGCAACATGGGAAGAATCTCCTTTGTCAAGTTAGGCGGAAAAGTACTCTACCGGGAAGAAGATGTGGAAAAGCTGTTGCAGGAGAATTACCGTCCTCGGTTTGAGAAGCCTTGACGGAGAAACAGGCAGTAAGAAACATTTTTCTTACTGCCTGTTCTCATATTCAGTTGTACCATCCTCCTTTGCCATAACACACAAGTAATGGAGGACTTGTTCTCTTCTTTTCGGTCAGTCTTCCGATTATCCATTGACGGAAACTCTTTGCCTGTGGAGAAGCAAAGCGAAATGACAGCATCGTAATCATTTCAAGGTTGTATAAATCCACCGAACCATCCCTAAACAATAGCGTTTGCATTACCTCATCTTCCCTGAGCAAGCCCTCTTTGAAGATAGACTTGATGTGGCTGTTTACCTTGCTGGAGAATACGCCGAACAAGGAGGCTATTTCGCAAGCCGACATCCAAACGGGAGTAGCCGTCGGGATATGTACTTTTCCCTTCTGTCCAATGGTTATAATTTCTCTTTTCATAGCTCTTCTCCTTATTATATAGTAATCCCATTGAACTGCTCTATCTTACTCAGTTTATCGGAAAGTGCCGCCATGTCCCGACTTTCCTTTTCGTGGGTGATTTTGGCATAAATCTGCGTGGTGCGGATGTTCGTATGTCCGAGCATCTTGGAAAGGGTTTCGATGGGAACGCCGTTGGTCAGACAGATTTCCGTCGCCATAGTGTGGCGGCTGGTATGCCACGTAATCTCCTTTTCAATGCCACATAGCCCGATGATTTTCTTGATGTTCTTGCAAGCGGTTATATACTGTGGAACGGGTAGAAGAAAGTTTTCCTTTGCCATGCCATCGTATTTCTCGATAATCTGCTTCGGAATATCCAAGAGCATGATATTGGACTCCACACCCGTCTTTTGTCGCTTGGTCATAATCCAGAGTTTCCCATCAAAGGAAGTTTGAAGGTTGTCTTTGGTCAGGTTCTTCATATCTGTAAAGGACAAGCCTGTAAAGCAACAGAAAACATACAAATCCCGAGCAAGTTCCATTGACTTGCGTCGGAATTTCAAATCCAATAATTGGCGGATTTCATCCTTGGTCAGATAGTCCCTGTCGGTACTCTCGGCGGATATGCTGTAATCCACGAACGGGTCACGAACTATCCATCCGTGATTCTGGGCAATGGTAATCATACGGCGCAGGGGCATCATGTAAATCCATACCGTGTTGTTACAGCATTGCTTTTCGGTGCGCAGGAAGATGTCAAAGTCGGTAATGAAAGCCGGAGTGAGTTCTTTCAAAGCAATGTCGCTGACACGGTAGCGGTTCTTGATGAACTCCTCCAGATGCTTATAGACCGTGCAATACTTGTGGTAGGTGGATGGGCATCGCAAGCCTGCATCGACCTGTTTGAAAAAGTCCTCATTGTGCTGGGCAAAGACTTTCAGCAAGGTTTCATGCCGCATTTCCAAGCCCAAGAAAGCGTTCTTCACTTTCTCGGCAGTGACATAGTTATCCCGCTCGGCTATCTCCTTGTATTTGGCATTGATGCCGACACGTATCTTGTCCAAAAAACGGTTGGTTTCCAACGCAACGGCACTTTTTCCCGAAGCTCTATTGCTCTTGATGTCCCACAAATCAGGATGGATATCGCATTTGCAACTGAACTGGGCAATGGTGCCGTCAATGGTGATACGACACATCACGGGAACGGAACCGTTCTTCTTGGGAGCGTTCTTTTTGAGGTAGAACAGAACCTTAAACGTACTACGCATAACTCTGACTTTTTACGGTTTACAAAACTATTCATTGTCAGGTTATTTGTTGCTATGCAAAATATTGTCGTTCAATGGTAAAGAAACAATCCGCAATTTATTTGCCTGTTTCTTTTCATCGACATACCTTTGCAGGAGGTAATCCCCGAAGTTCAGGTCGGATTTTGTGCTGTTCGTTACCGCTTTTCCCAATCCTCACCTGCAAAGGAGGTGGTAATGTTTTGGTAACGCTGCTCTGTCCGAAGTAGACATAAGCCTGTCTTTTGACGGTTTTCGGACAAATGGCTTAAAAATCAGAACTGACTGACTCACAATTCATTTACGCTATTTTGCCTTTTCTTGAACCTTGAGGATAGATTTTCTGAAAAAAACTACTAGTGGTTTCTCAAAAAAACTACTAGTGGTTTCAACGAAATCTACTAGTGGTTTCAACGAAATCCAATATTAGTTTTGGCGAAAAGTTCCATAAGTATAGAATGAGAGCTATATTGTCTTCACTTTCCCAATCTCTTGGGTCGAACTCACATTCGTGAATAAACCGTTTTCTAACAGATACTATCCGGCTGCTATTGCGTACTTTTGCGGCAAATCAGTACAAACAGCATGGATAAGAAATCTTTTCAGGAATATTATGCCACCGGTTTTAGCCATTGCTATGGTTGTGGCACATCGAACGAGCACGGTCTGCACGTAAAGAGTTATTGGGCGGAAGAGCATCCGGATGAGACGGTAGCGTATTTCCGCCCCGATTCGCATCATACGGGAGGATTCCCCGGCTTTGTCTATGGAGGGCTGATTGCCGCTATCCTTGACTGCCATGGCAATGGTACCGCAGCCGCTGCAGGTTATCGTTTTCAAAGTCGCCCGATGGATTCGGAGCCGAATCTGAGATACGTGACAGCTAATCTGAATCTCAACTATCGCCGTCCTACCCCGATGGGAGTAGACTTGGAGCTACGCGCCCATATCAAAGAGGTAACGGACCGGAAAGTACTGATGGAGCTATCGCTCATTGCAGAAGGGCAGGTAACGGTGGAAGGGAGCATGCTATCCGTCCTGCTGCCCGAAAAGAAGTAGGCCAAGTAAACGGAGAGGGCAGGATATAAAACGCGCTTTGCGACTCAAGCATAGACGGCACAGTCGGCCGAATATGAAAGAGTCGCAAAGCGCGTTTTTTCTTTCGAACCTTATTTCAATATCACGATGGCTCCGCGGGCACCATGTGCCCCGATTACCAGAGATTGTTCTATATCGGCAGTCTTGGAGGGCCCACTGATAAAGCAGGAGTATGGAGACTGCGAATCTATTTCGGCCACACGTTTATAAGCCTCGTGCATGTTGTGTACGAGCTTTGTCTTGTCCAAGACGATAACCAGGTATTCCGAAATAAAAAACATGGCTCGCTTCTGTATCGTCTGATCCACCCATACACATCCGTTCTCGCACACCCCTATTTCACCTTCGATAACAGCCAAGTCAGTACCGTTCATGTCGCCCGGATTCTCTACTTCATCCGGTTTGTAGGTAGCTATATGAATGTATGGAAGGGCCGATCCGATCCGTTTGGCATCGGGATATGCGGCTCTGATCACTTCGTTAATGTCCTGTCCGGGCTGAAGCTCTATGGCATCGCCACCGACTGCACGCGATATTTCGATGAAGCGGGCCACCTTGTCCGGATAGGTAATGGGAGTAAAGTTCATCTCCGGTTTCGGCTCACGCTGCTTGGTGTGCTGTTTGATTCTGTCTAATATGATTTGTCTGCTGTCCATGATGATTACTTCTTGATATTCTTCTTCCACCAATTATTGAACGAAGTAGAGGCAAAGCGAGGCAATTCGCGCCCCTTGCCCCATGCGTTCAGGCCGTTGTACAGCAGGAACCGAGGCAGACTGTTGGCTATGGGAGCCATTTTCAGAGCCGTATTGAAACGCCACGAACTATCCATCAGGTATTTCATACCGGCCGACATCAGCTTTTTCTCTTGGCTGGCACGCCCCAAATGATCCAAATCCTGACGCCAACGATAGATCTGCTCACCGAGGTCGATTTTCACAGGGCACACATTCGAACAGGAGAGACAGAGCGAGCAGGCCGATACATTATCGCTATACCGACGCGGATCCTTGAGCATCCCCAGATTGATCCCGATAGGCCCGGGGATGAAATAAGTGTAGGAATAACCGCCGGAGCGACGATAGACGGGACACGTATTCATACATGCACCGCATCTTATGCAGTTGAGCGTTTTTACGTGCTCCTCATTTTCGATGATGTCCGTCCTTCCGTTGTCCACGATGATATAGTGTAGCTCTCCACCTTCATGAGGCTTGCGGTAGTGTGCCGTATAGGTGGTAGAGGGCTGTCCCGTACCCGAACGCGCCAGAAGTCGGGTGAATACCCCTACGGCATCCAAGTCGGGTACCAATTTCTCCAGCCCGAAAGAGCAAATGTTCAATTTCTGACAAGCCATACCCATATCGGCATTGCCCTCATTAGTGCAAACGACCACTTCGCCTGTAGAGGCAACGGCAAAGTTGCCGCCCGTCATTGCTGCATCCGCGCTGATAAAGTCTTCGCGCAGGCTTTTGCGTGCTGCACGTGTCAGATACGTAGGGTCGTAATTGCCCTTCTCCGTACCCAACTTGTCATGGAATAGATCGCTTACAGCCTCGCGTTTGATATGGATAGCCGGCATCACGATGTGGCTCGGAGGTTCTTCCATAAGCTGGAGGATACGCTCGCCGAGGTCCGTTTCGATCACGTTTATACCCTTTTCTATAAGATATTCGTTCAGGTGGCACTCCTCCGTAAGCATGGATTTGCTCTTCACGAATTTTTTGACGCCATGATCACGCAGAATGCCATACAGGATCTCGTTGTGCTCCTTGGCGTCCTTAGCCCAATGGACGATGACACCGTTGCGACGAGCATTTTCTTCAAATCGCAGTAGCAGCTCATCCAAGTGTGTCACATTGTAGCGTTTGATGTCATGAGCCAGTTGGCGCAGATCTTCCCACTCCGGCACCGTATCACGCTGGATGTCGCGTTTGTGACGCACCATCCAGAGCGTCTCGTCATGCCACTTGGCTCCGGCCTTATTCTCCAAAAAGCGGGCAGCCGCTTCGCTATGCTTCGTACTCATAAGTTTGCTGCTAAAATTTCTACTGCATGAATTGTCTTGATCGGCAATTTCTCTCTGTCTATCACTCCCTGCATATGCATGAGGCACGAGCTGTCCGGCCCTGTGATGTACTCCGCACCTGTGGATATGTGATCCAGCACCTTGTCATACCCCATACAGGTGGATACCTCCGGCTCCTCCACCGAGTACATACCGCCGAAACCGCAGCATTCGTCTATTCGCTTCGGCTCGAATACCTCTATGCCCTGCACCATCTCCAATAGCCGGCGCACCTTGTTGTGGTACGGTCGGTGCACTTCACTGGAGGTGGACAGATGCAGTTCGCGCACACCGTGGCAACTGTTGTGCAGGCTCACCTTATGGGCGAATCGGGAGGGGAGGCTGGTGATCTTCAGGTCATCGTGCAAGAACTCGCATATATCCCGAACCTTGGCTGCCGACTTGCAGACATGTCCTGTCGGTCTGAGGATATGATCATAGTTTTCTTTCACGAAAGCAACGCAACTGGCCGATGGCCCTACGACTACATCATACGACTCGAACAGCTCTTCGAATCGCAGAGCCAGCTTTTGTGCTTTCTGTTCGAATCCGGCATTGGCCATAGGCTGGCCGCAACATGTCTGATCCATCGGGTAGTCGACATCTATGTCCAAACTCTTCAGCAGTTTGTACGTGGCGATACCCACTTCCGGATACACTGCATTGACATAACAGGGGATGAACAAACCTACTTTCATTGTGATAAATCTGATAATTGTATTCTTAAAAACTTTTGTCCCTATGCCCTGAAGAGGCACGAATGCTTCCTCTTCGGCCATACATCAGGGGAAAAACTCCATGGGAAAGTCAAAAAAGAAGCTCGCAAAACCAAAGAATACGGGCACCTTTCCCGATCCATATTTCACATGCCCTTCGGATACGATCGCATCGTATTCAAGCTCCTTATGGGTCTACTCTTCTATCCCAAAGTAAATATATTTCCGCCAAAAAGCATACCTCCGTCCGATAAATTTCTCTTAGCACGGAGGTTCTTATTCTCTACGGATCGGGGCGGCGACTATCGGCAACCCATGAATTGGAGGATGGCTTCTATGCGTAGTTGAGGCATGGAAGGCGGATGTGCCGAACTGTTGAATATGATGCTGCCGGCCGAGAAGTCGAGCATGGGTACATCATTGGCTCCATCGCCTACGGCAACTATTTCGGCAGGGGTGAGGGATAGCTCCTTGGCCAGGGAGCGGAGAAATTCGGCTTTGACCTTCGCATCCACTATGGTACCCGATAGACGACCTGTCAGCAGGCCATTTTCCACCTCTACCTCCGATGTGCAGATGTAGTCGAAGCCGTACCGCTCTTTGATGTTGTGCGAATAAAGTCGGAATCCTCCCGAAATGATAGCGGAGCGAATGCCTTGCTCCTTGAATTTGCGCATCAACGAAGGCAGTCCTTCAACGATCGGGAGAGATGCGGATAGCTCCTCCAGCTTCGCCAAAGGCAAGCCTCGTAGCATGGATACGCGCCTGCTGAAATTGTCCGGAAACTCCTCTCTCCCCGACATGGCAGCCTCCGTCAGTTCACCCATCTCATCGAGGCATCCGTGTGCGGTGGCCAGTTCATTCATGATCTCCGTGCGCACAAGCGTCGAATCCAGATCGAAAGCTACGAGTCCGATGCGCCCTACAGGTGTATCCTCTCTGCGAATACCGAGCATAATCGGATACGTCCGGGCCATAGGCATCAGAGCCTTTATCAACAGAGATTTGGCTCCTTTGTAGGCTACCGATAGCCGCACACAAGGATCGTATGTATCAGCCTCACGCACGAATTGGACTATCCGTGCGCCGATAGCCTCCACAGCACGACAAACCGCTGCCACATGCAGCAGATCTGCCCTTGCAGCCATGATATATATCCGATAGTCACCGTTCATTCCGCCACAAAGATAAACCCTTGCCGATGAAATGTTTTACTGTAAAACATTCGGTGGCTGTTACGATTCATTCGACTTCAGCATTTTCGTTACCTTTGCCAGCCCGATGAAGCTCTCTGTCGGAAGTTGGATGTCGCTGCCGAGAGAGCCGATTGCTTGAATAGAAATACATGGATAATAGACTCAACAATAATTGAATATGTACACACTGAACACCATTATACCCCCGATCTTTCCGGTCGATTCTTTCGCGCCCATAGCCTATCACGCCATTTCGATATTCGGACAAATAGTATAAACCCCTATGACGAATAAGTAGGAATAACCCCTCTTATACTCCCCTAAAGGCATAAGGCACCCGCATGGTTCGGCCACGAATCGTGTGGGTGCCTCTTTTATTTCAGCTCCTGAGAGGGCCTTTTCTGGCCTGCATTTTATATATAAATGACTTTCGATCTATATATAAATGGAAAACGATTTATATATAAATCAAAAACAATCTATATATAGATCGAAAACGGTTTATATATAGATCGTTATCCTCTCTTCTGAAAAGCATGTTTTGATCCGAAAAAGTTCGTTCCCTGAACTTTCAGACTTCAAAATCCGCTTCTTTTTACCCCCTTATTTAGAATCATTCCAAACTCGTCTTCGTTGTTGAAAACTTTTTTGGCACGAAAAAATAACCCGAATGGCATGCTCTGCTTTTCTCCGATCCGATCCGAAAGACAGCTTTTTCATCTATACGTCCTGTCTCTCATTTCAGGCAAAATCTTGGAAAAGCGGAACGAAAGGGTCGTTTCGGTATTGGAAAAGCGGAATAAACCCTCTCTTTATGCCTTGGAAAAACAGAAAAATGGCGGTTTATTCCATTGAAAAGCGGACGAATATGACTAAATTTGCGCTTCCTGAATAAGACTACGACACTAAAAGAAGGGGGGAATCCTTACTTCTATCTTATTCTTTGATTAAATACGGATGATACTTTATGGAAAAATTTTCTCTTTATGACTTCCTTGCCATTATTTTGCCCGGCATTGCCTTCATCGTGGTCTTTAGAATCATCTTCTCCTCTTTACATCTCTCGCTGCCTGTAGATATTCCCTTAGGTCTGGAGTCTACGATCGTTTATGCTCTTATATGCGGAGCAGTATTGTATGTCCTGAGTTTTTCGCTTGTGAAGCTATTTCCGAGGCTATTCGGTTTGTACCGGCATGTGGCGGATTTGTATCAGAAGATGAAAGCTTTGCATCCGATCATGAACGATACACTCAATCGGCAAGCAGAACAATGGGGGTTGGGAAAGATCTATCTATCGGAGGAGGAGTTTTGCCAATCGGAAGAAAAGGAGAAAATCAGAATGCTCCAATCGGATTTTTACGATCGTATGTGGTATAGACTCGATTTTCGAGGCAAATTGGGTAATGCCAAATCCTTTCAATGTTATTATTTCTTCTTCCGGCATTCTTTTTGGGGATTGGTACTGATCAGTCTCATTCTTTTGTCTTATAAACTCTTGGCTTACATCCCTGCCTGTGACATGGAGGACATTGGATGGAGAGAATATTCGGACATTGCTGTCCCCATCATGATTCTGTCTGCTTTGTTCGTTTTCTTGGCACAATGGTTTCGAATCAAGATGGTCGAGAAAATGTACTGGACATTTTATATATCGCTGATAGAACAAGAAAACTCAAACCTATGAATACAGTTCCTGCTTCTGAAAACAAAGGTCAATCCCGTACAGTGGAAGACGATCCGCAGTACTTCGGACTTTATCTCAACCTCGCACGAGAGAATTTGATAGAAGTCGAAAGTCATGTTCGCATTAAGTTCGGGAAGAAGAAATTGAATGAAGAGTCGCTCAAGCAATCTCTTCTTTGTGATCACCTGCTCTCCGTCGATCGCTGGACCAAAGTCTATGGCCATAGCAGACGCTATCTGCCTTTCCTCCATTATTTCGATCCGGATAGTCAGATCGAAAAAGACCATGATAGCAAGACCGGTGTGGATCCCGATTCGGCCCAAAGGCTGATCAGAGAGCTTTATTCCTTACTTGATTTCCTGCGCAATGATTTCTCGCACAATCGGCTTGATGGCACTACATTCGAGCATCTCGAAGTCAGCCCTGACATCAGCTCCTTTATTACCGGGACATACTCCTTGGCATGCGGGAGAGCACAATCGCGGTTTGCAGTTTTCTTCAAGCCCGACGACTTTGTCCTGGCAAAGAACAGGAAGGAACAATTGATAAGCGTAGCGGACGGAAAAGAATGCCTGACCGTTAGTGGCTTTGCCTTTTTCATTTGCCTCTTCCTCGATAGGGAGCAGGCTTCCGGTATGCTGAGCAGGATTCGCGGATTCAAACGAACCGATGAGAATTGGGCACGAGCCGTGCACGAGACCTTCTGCGATCTCTGCATCCGTCATCCTCACGACAGGCTCGAAAGCAGCAATACGAAAGAAGCTCTCTTGCTCGATATGCTCAACGAACTGAACCGTTGCCCCCGCATCCTTTACGATATGCTCCCCGAAGAGGAGCGGGCGCAGTTCCTCCCTGCGCTGGACGAAAATAGCATGAACAACCTCTCGGAAAACAGCCTGGACGAAGAGAGTCGATTGCTTTGGGACGGCTCTTCGGATTGGGCAGAGGCACTGACCAAGAGGATCCGCCATCAGGATCGCTTCCCCTATCTGATGCTTCGTTTTATCGAGGAGATGGATCTGCTCAAGGGTATACGCTTTCGTGTCGATTTGGGTGAAATCGAGCTGGATTCTTACTCCAAAAAGGTAGGCCGGAATGGTGAGTACGATCGCACGATAACGGATCATGCCTTGGCATTCGGCAAGCTGTCAGACTTCCAGAATGAAGAAGAGGTAAGTAGGATGATCAGTGGAGAGGCGTCTTATCCCGTACGCTTCTCTCTCTTTGCTCCCCGCTATGCCATATACGACAATAAGATAGGCTATTGCCATACATCCGACCCTGTATATCCTAAGAGTAAGACAGGGGAGAAGAGGGCCTTGAGCAATCCTCAGTCGATGGGATTTATCAGTGTGCACGACCTTCGTAAGCTTCTCTTGATGGAGTTGCTGTGTGAGGGGAGCTTCAGCCGTATGCAGAGTGATTTCCTCAGAAAAGCGAATCGGATCCTGGATGAAACGGCAGAGGGAAAACTACAGTTTTCGGCATTATTCCCTGAGATGCGCCACCGATTTATCCCTCCACAGAATCCGAAGAGCAAAGACCGGAGGGAAAAGGCTGAAACGACTTTGGAGAAATACAAGCAGGAGATAAAGGGGAGGAAAGACAAGCTCAATAGCCAACTGCTGTCGGCATTCGATATGGATCAGAGACAACTGCCCTCACGTCTTCTGGATGAATGGATGAATATCAGGCCTGCAAGCCATTCAGTCAAGCTTCGTACTTATGTCAAGCAGCTCAATGAAGACTGCCGACTACGCCTGCGGAAGTTTCGGAAGGATGGCGATGGGAAAGCTCGTGCCATACCTCTCGTCGGTGAAATGGCTACCTTCCTCTCTCAGGACATCGTCCGCATGATCATAAGCGAAGAGACGAAGAAGCTGATCACCTCCGCTTACTACAATGAGATGCAACGCTCTCTGGCACAATATGCCGGAGAAGAGAATCGCCGCCAATTCAGGGCTATCGTGGCAGAACTGCGCCTTCTTGACCCCTCTTCCGGGCATCCGTTCCTTTCCGCGACCATGGAGACAGCTCATCGGTATACGGAAGGCTTCTACAAATGCTATCTCGAGAAGAAACGGGAATGGTTGGCAAAAATTTTCTATCGGCCGGAACAGGACGAGAATACAAAAAGGCGGATAAGCGTCTTTTTCGTGCCGGATGGCGAAGCACGAAAACTACTGCCCCTCCTCATCCGTCGGCGGATGAAGGAGCAGAACGACCTTCAGGACTGGATCCGAAACAAGCAAGCCCACCCCATAGATCTGCCATCGCATCTCTTCGATAGCAAGGTCATGGAGCTACTCAAGGTCAAAGACGGAAAGAAGAAATGGAATGAGGCCTTTAAGGACTGGTGGAGTACCAAGTACCCCGATGGTATGCAGCCTTTCTATGGACTGCGCAGAGAGCTGAATATCCACGGCAAATCTGTATCTTATATACCGTCAGACGGAAAGAAATTCGCCGATTGCTACACGCATCTGATGGAGAAGACCGTACGGGACAAAAAGCGAGAACTGCGAACTGCCGGTAAGCCTGTCCCTCCTGACTTGGCTGCCGACATCAAGCGGAGCTTTCACCGAGCTGTCAATGAACGTGAATTTATGCTCCGCCTCGTGCAAGAAGACGATCGGCTTATGCTGATGGCCATCAACAAGATGATGACCGATAGAGAAGAGGATATTCTGCCCGGACTGAAAAACATAGACAGCATATTGGATGAGGAGAACCAATTCTCGCTGGCTGTCCATGCTAAGGTCTTGGAGAAAGAGGGTGAAGGGGGTGATAATTCTCTTTCTCTTGTGCCGGCAACGATCGAAATCAAGAGCAAGCGTAAGGATTGGTCCAAGTACATACGCTACCGGTACGATCGAAGGGTACCCGGACTTATGTCCCACTTTCCCGAGCACAAAGCTACGTTGGATGAAGTCAAGACTTTGTTGGGCGAATATGATCGCTGCCGCATCAAAATCTTCGATTGGGCATTTGCACTCGAAGGAGCCATCATGTCTGATCGCGACTTGAAGCCGTATTTGCACGAGTCGTCGAGCAGGGAGGGTAAGAGCGGAGAGCATTCTACACTGGTGAAGATGCTGGTGGAGAAGAAAGGCTGTCTGACTCCTGACGAAAGCCAATACCTGATTCTGATTCGCAACAAGGCTGCTCACAACCAATTTCCCTGCGCTGCAGAAATGCCTCTTATTTACCGAGATGTGAGTGCAAAGGTCGGTAGCATTGAGGGATCTTCTGCCAAAGATCTGCCGGAAGGTAGTTCTCTGGTAGATTCATTATGGAAAAAATACGAAATGATAATTCGGAAAATTCTTCCGATTCTCGACCCTGAAAATAGATTTTTTGGAAAGCTTTTGAATAATATGTCTCAACCTATCAATGACTTATAAAGGGTCGGTTGGGAATACCCTTAGTTAGAAGGGTGGAGACAACTTTAGAGTGGTTTCTAATGCTTCTAGTTTTGTTGGGAATACCCTTAGTTAGAAGGGTGGAGACAACAATTGTTCCATTATATCGTGCTTATTTGAAGTTGGGAATACCCTTAGTTAGAAGGGTGGAGACAACTTTAGAGTGGTTTCTAATGCTTCTAGTTTTGTTGGGAATACCCTTAGTTAGAAGGGTGGAGACAACTACCGAAGCCACTGACCCAACTACATTATTGTTGGGAATACCCTTAGTTAGAAGGGTGGAGACAACTTGTCATAATATTTGTTGTTTGTATTGTTTGTTGGGAATACCCTTAGTTAGAAGGGTGGAGACAACACTTTCTATCTTCATTAAAGAATGCTACACCTGTTGGGAATACCCTTAGTTAGAAGGGTGGAGACAACTCTTCGTTTTTGCCGCACGGGCGTTTCTTTGTTGGGAATACCCTTAGTTAGAAGGGTGGAGACAACATGATTCGCTATTTTGTCCCCGTTGCGGGAGTTGGGAATACCCTTAGTTAGAAGGGTGGAGACAACCATGCTGTATTTTTATTATCATACTGAAAGTTGGGAATACCCTTAGTTAGAAGGGTGGAGACAACGGAGATGGCGTAGAGGCACAAAGAGCCTACGTTGGGAATACCCTTAGTTAGAAGGGTGGAGACAACTTCATCAAGAATTTGTTTTGTTAGAGTTCGGTTGGGAATACCCTTAGTTAGAAGGGTGGAGACAACTTAGTAGCAATAACGAAGAAGTGTCTTAGCGTTGGGAATACCCTTAGTTAGAAGGGTGGAGACAACTATTATTCCGAAAGGAGAAAGAGGGGAAGTTGTGCTGTTGATGGGGAAGTATTTCTAAATTAGCGATCGCTAAAGTGATGGAAAATGGATAGGGGGATCGTGTTCGGAGGAGAGGGTTGTAGCCGACAGTGTTTGTGTGCAGCTATCCATTCGATCGGGAGGCCTTTCGTTCTCTTCCTTGGCTTTTGTCCGTAAATACCGATTCTTTTAACTCATATAATTGTTTGTTCCTATCAAACGCTCTCATCTCCTTATCAGTGCTGCTTCATCGGGTGGTGGAAAGACTACTTTCACGCTCGGATTGCTACGATTGCTTCGAAGACGCGGTCTCAAAGTGCAGCCTTTCAAATGCGGTCCCGACTATATCGATCCTAAGTATCACCGCCTTGCATGCGGAACGGAAACGGTGAATCTGGATGCTTTCATGATGAGCCGGGAGCATATCGCCGGACTCTATGATCGCTATGGCTGCGAAGCCGATGTTTCCATCGTAGAGGGGGTGATGGGCTTATTCGACGGATACGACCGTATGACGGGTAGCAGTGCCCTTTTGGCCGAAAATCTGTGTATTCCCGTATTGCTTCTGATCCATGCAGGCAGTACGGCCTATTCCGTGGCTCCGATACTCTATGGCTTCAAGCACTTTCGTCCGGGTGTGGCTCCGGTGGGTGTCGTCTTCAATAAGGTAGGCTCCGCTTCGCATTATCGCTATTTGGAGGAAGCGGCGGCGGATGCCGGTGTGGCCAGCCTCGGTTACTTGCCGAAGATGAAAGATTTGGAAGTACCGTCGCGGCATTTGGGTTTGTCTGTGGAAGATTTAGCCCGTTATGATTATTTGCCGGATAGGGTGGCAGATGCCATCGAGAAGTATGTGGATGTGGAGAGATTGCTTGGCCTGATGGCCTCCGATGTCGATCCGGTTATCGAAGAAGAGAGCTTTACGGAGTCTTCTTTGCACGGGAGGAAATGTATTGCGATGGCGGATGACGAAGCATTTAACTTCACCTATCGGGAGAATATTCGTCGGCTCGAAAGCCGGGGAAGAGTTCTTCGATTCAGTCCTTTGCGAGACAATCGTCTGCCCGCTGATTGCGATTTCCTGTATCTGCCCGGCGGTTATCCGGAGTTTTACCTGCCGGCATTGAGTGCCAACGCCTCCATGAAGCAGTCGGTACGGGACTATATAGAGTCGGGAGGCCATGCTCTCGCCGAGTGTGGCGGTATGATGTACCTTTGCGATACGATACGGGGCATGGACGGACGGGACTATCCCATGTGTGGCGTATTGTCTGAAGCGGCTACGATGGAAGGAATGCGCCTGCACCTCGGCTACAGGCGGATGGTGTACAAGGGGAAAGAGCTACGAGGACATGAATTTCACTACTCTTCCACTATCGGCTCTACGCCGTCCGTAGCACAGCAGTACAATGTGCGAGGCGAAGCCGTGGAGACTCCGCTATACCGATACAAGAATCTCTTGGCCGGATATACGCATCTCTACTGGGGTGAGCATGACGATCTGTGGACGTGGTTCGACTGATGGAAGCGAAACGATGTAATCTATGATATATACGAAGACAGGAGACAAAGGAACCACCGGCATATTCGGTGGGGAACGTGTCCCCAAAGATGATGTACGAGTGGAAGCCTACGGCACGATGGATGAGCTGAATGCTGCCATCGGCATGATCCGGACATTCCTGCCGGAGGAGGATGAGCGTCAGACCGTGCTGTACGACATTCAGATGCGGATGATGGCAGCGATGAGTATAGTGGCCACTCCTGCCGGCAAGCGTGAGCAGAATCCCAATCATTTCCCCGAAGAAGCAGCAGCCGACTGCGAGGCTTTTATCGACAGGCTTTTGGCCGAAACAACCGACAACGGCTACTTCATTCTTCCGGGCGGTACGCCGCTTTCTGCTCATTTGCAGTTGGCTCGTACGATAGCACGCCGAGCGGAAAGAAGGTTGTGGACACTGCACCGATCCGATGAAGTTCCGGATGCAATCTTGAAGTGGATGAATCGCCTGTCCGATCTTTTCTTCGTGATGGCTCGGCACGAAATGCAGCAGCAGGGTTGGAGCGAGGAGAAGTGGCATAGATTCGCCTATAAGAGAAAGAAGAAATGACGGAAGGCGGAAAGCTACGGCCGATTATGTTTGTCGGCACAGGCAGCGATGTAGGCAAGAGTATTATCGCTACGGGTTTCTGTCGCATTTTTCGGCAGGACGGTTATCATCCGGCCCCGTTCAAAGCGCAGAATATGGCTTTGAATTCGTTCGTCACGCCCGAAGGTTTGGAGATCGGACGAGCGCAGGCTGTGCAGGCCGAAGCTGCCGGCATCCCATGTCATACGGATATGAATCCCGTGCTGCTCAAGCCGAGTTCGGATCATACTTCACAGGTCGTGCTCAATGGCCGTCCGATAGGCAATCGGGATGCTTACGAATACTTTCGACGAGAGGGGAGGGACGAACTGCGTACGGAGGTGTACGCCGCTTTCGACCGCTTGGCTTCTCGTTTCAGCCCCGTTGTAATGGAAGGAGCGGGCAGTATATCCGAATTGAATCTGCGCGATACCGATATAGTCAATATGCCGATGGCCATCCATGCAGGTGCATGCGTGATCCTTGTGGCCGACATCGACCGTGGAGGAGTGTTTGCTTCGGTCTACGGTTCTATCATGTTGCTCTCTGCCGAAGAGCGAAAGTATGTGCGAGGCATCATGATCAATAAGTTTCGGGGCGATCTTCGCCTTTTCGACGAAGGGAAAAAGATCCTTGAGGAATTGTGCGGTATTCCCGTTGTGGGAGTAATTCCTTACTATAAGGATATTCATATCGAGGAGGAAGACTCCGTAGCACTGTCGGTCAAGCAGTATGCTGCCGGACAGGGACGGGTGAATGTGGCTGTAGTCCTGCTGCGATACTTATCGAACTATACGGACTTCAACGTTTTGGAACGCGATCCTCGCGTACACCTTTATTATACGAACAATACGGAAGAGCTGCGCAAGGCCGATATTATCATTCTACCCGGCAGCAAGAGTACCTTGGCCGATCTCTATGAATTGCGGCGCAATGGTGCGGCACAAGCTATCGTACAGGCACATCGCGACGGGACAACGGTACTGGGGATATGTGGCGGATTCCAACTCATGGGCATGGAGGTTTGCGATCCCGACCATATAGAGGGCGATATAGAACGCCTGCCCGGTCTCGGTCTGCTGCCTGTAACGACTGTGATGACAGGCGAGAAGGTGACACGTCGTACGGCATTTCGCTTTCTGGATCATACGGATGAATGCGAGGGATATGAGATTCATATGGGGCGGACGATGCCTGTCGAAGGTGCAGCATCTTCTCCACTGAATCGACTCTCGGATGGAACAGAGGATGGATATTTCGTGGATGCTACTTGTATGGGTACTTATGTGCATGGTATCCTGGACAATCCGGCCGTAATAGACTATCTGCTTTCACCGTATGCAGACAAAATGGAAGAGCGGAAAAGCTTCGACTATGTCCGCTATAAGGATGAGCAATACGATAAATTGGCCGACCATCTGAGACGATATGCCGATGTCCCGCTGATTTACCAACTGATGAAAGACGATGATTAAAGGACACGGAGACGACCTCTACCGTCACGGCCCCATTCGGGCAAATTTCAGTTCGAATGTTTATAACGCCACCGAGCGTCAGGGATTGCTGGATCACCTTCACAAGAGATTGGATAGCATCGGTTCCTATCCGGAGCCGGAGCCTTATTCTTTGGAGAAAGGTTTGGCCGATTATCACGGTATAGCTGCCGATTCAATCAGTGTGACCAGCGGTGCCACGGAAGCTATTTATCTCATAGCGCAGGCTTTCCGTGGATCTTCTTCGGCCGTAGTAGTTCCCACTTTCAGCGAATATGCCGATGCTTGCCGGCTGCATGGCCATGGTGTGGATTTTATTTCCAAGCCCGAAGAGGCTTCTTCTCGATATGATATGGTCTGGCTCTGTAATCCGAACAATCCGACGGGGCGCGTTTGGAAGGCAAGCGAGTTGTATCGTATCGTTCGGGAGTGTCCGTCCACGATTTTCATTGTGGATCAGTCTTACGAATACTTTTCCACAGCCGAAGTCCTCGGCACGAAAGAGGCGATTTCTCTCCCCAATCTTTTGCTGCTGCATTCGCTTACCAAGCGTTTTGCAATACCGGGCTTACGCCTCGGATACCTGACAGCACACGCTTCTCTGACCGAAAGGATCAGAGTTTGCCGCATGCCATGGTCGGTGAATGCTCTTGCCATTGCTGCCGGTGAGTATCTGGTGCAACAGGGATTTCCCACTTCTATACCTTTGGCCGAGCTGCATGCGGAAACCGAACGGCTACGCACGGCTATCGGCTCAATGGCCGGTTATGAGGTGGAGCCGACTGATACCCATTTCATGCTGGTTCGCTGCCGTCATCATTCAGCTGCCGATCTGAAAGCTGTTTTGGCTGATCAATACGGTCTGCTGATTCGGGATGCCTCCAACTTTGAGGGCTTGGATACCCATTGTATTCGTATAGCTACACAGACACGTGAGCAGAACGATTGGCTGATCGATGCACTTCGATCGATTTCTTTCTAATTTTCTGTTCGGTATGCAGGGATCTGTTTTAATTCTTCTTCTTTTTTTATTGCCGCTGTTGCTGGGATGGTTGGCAGACTACTTTTTAGGAGATCCTCTTTCTCTTCCGCATCCTATAGTCGGCTTCGGTCGCATGATTGCATTCGGAGAGAAAAGGTTGAATAAAGGAAACTACCGCAAGGTGAAAGGCGCCTTCATGTCGGTGTTCTATATCGTTGCCGTTTTTCTTTTGGCCCTATTGATCCTCTTGGGGCTTGTTTTTGTCTGTGTTTATACCATTTTGCTGGACGATTTTTTCCGGATTGCTGTTGCATTTGCTGTGGCTTCTCTTATTTTGGCTATCGGCATTTTCTTCTGTTTGGCAGGTACTACCCTTATTCGTGAAGTACGTATGGTATTCGAAGCAGTCGATCGTTCGCTTGAAGAAGGGCGCAAACAGGTGACGCGAATCGTAGGGCGCGATACGGCTGCTCTGTCGGCGCAGGAAGTCAGGACGGCAGCTTTGGAGACTTTGTCGGAGAATCTGAGCGATGGAGTTGTAGCCCCTATGTTCTGGTATATGTGGCTGGGATTGCCGGGGATGATGGCCTATAAGATGATCAATACCCTTGATTCGATGATCGGCTATAAGACGGCACGGTATTTTCTTTTCGGGCGGATAGCTGCCAAAATCGACGATGTCGCCAACTATATTCCTGCAAGGCTTACGGCATGGCTGATGATTCTCGTGAGTGGGAAGCTCCACCTGTTCTCTTTTGTTCGTCGTTATGGTCGGCAACATGCAAGTCCTAACTCCGGTTATCCCGAGGCAGCTCTTGCGGGTATATTGAATTGCCGTTTCGGGGGTACACATGATTATTTTGGAGAAAGCATCAGCAAGCCTTATATCGGCCATAACGAACGTGAACTGGCAACGGCAGATATGCAGATTGCTATTCGTATCAATCGGCGCGTAGAACTGGTGATGCTGTTACTGACATTCGTTGTGAGTTGTGAGTTGGATTACCTCCTCGCTCTTTCTTTTTGCCTGATCTGAAAAAAAACTAAGAATCAGCTCTGCGGCAAAAGACTTCAATGAAAGTCCTATAAAATAGTTGCAAATAGCTGATAGTTAGCGCATTGATGGGAGCAGAATCAGCTGACAATCGCGTCCTGCATCGTGCAGGAAGCAAGAATCAGCTGACAATCGCGTCCTGCATCGTGCAGGAAGCAAGAAACGGCCTACAATCATTCCTTATTTCTCACTTATTTGACAAGGAAAGGGGTACTTCTCTGATGGAAACTTGGTGAAATTTCTATTTGCTCGGTGCCCATATACCGGAGGTTTGACCTTTCCCGAAGACACTAAGAATCAGCTCTGCAGCAAAAGAGCTCAATGAAACTCCCATGCAACAGTCTTACCGCAGATACGATTTCTACAAGAAATAATATGCGAAGGCGCAGACTCCTATATCCAAGGAGTCTGCGCCTTCTTTTTTCTAAACCTCAACTTTTTAGGCTCTGCTTAGTGTCGGAATTTTTTTACAGATGAGTCGTTCTTTCTATTTCCTTTCCGAAAACCGCGTCCTCTATCGAAGTCAAAATCATCCTCATCACCTTCTTCCCAACGATTGCGAATCCTGCTTTCGGAACGAGGTTTCCCGGCATTGCGTTGCGACGGGACCTCTTTGTGTTGTTTAGGACGCGGATTCTTTCGCTTTTCATCCTGTCTGCCTTGATTGGAGGCGGAGGGAGCGAGCCGTTCCTCATATTTGCGCAGGGAGATTTCTTCACGAATGAGATCCTTGATAGGAATGTCAATATCATCAAGAAGAACAATGTCTTTTTCGCAGACCAAATCCGTTAAGCGAGCGATTCGACCATTGATTTTCACTCTTCCTTCGGTGATGTATTTCTCTGCTTCGCGGCGAGAGCCGAGTCCGGCATCGCTAATCAGCTTATTAATTCTCAGTTTCATCTGAATTCAAATCAGTAAGTGTGGAAACTATTTTGTTAATGATAAGTTGAGGTTCAATCTGAGTACGGCATGCATAATCCTTGCGGAAGCAGGGTTTATTGCCGAAAACGGAGCAAGGCCGGCAATCCAAGTCTGCTCCGATACAATCTTCTATACGCTGACCATATCCGAGAAATCCTGCTGCCGGATGCGTGGCACACCAGATGGAGATAACTCGTGTACCTACCAATGATGCGAAGTGCATATTGGCACTATCCATCGAAACCATACAGCGCAAGGCATGAATAAGAGATAGCTCTTCCGGCAGCGACAGCAGACCGGCAACGGATACGATGCGTGGCGATTCGTCTGCCCACTGCTCCAGTATGTTTTTTTCTTTCCCCTTACCCCCGAAAAGAAAAATCTGCACATCGTCTCTCTCGGCAAGGGTACGTACCACCTCGTGCATTTTTTCCGGCGGATATGTCTTGGCTTCATGACCGGCAAACGGTGCTATCCCGATGAGGTGGTGTCCGGAGCCTATCTCCACTATCGGCAGTTCGGTAGAGATATGTCCGGAGTCGTTCAGAAGGATGGGGTAGGGAGGATGTATTTCAAGTCCGGCTTTGTGAAAAACCTGAGCGTATCGTTCTATTACGGAAGGCAATCGGGTTGGCTTTTTGGGTGGCTTAGCCGTAAGCTGCCGAAGCTGTAGTCGCGGTTTCTTCAGACTGAAACCTTTGACTCCGAAAAAGCGAAGATAGAAGCGAATGATTTTGGAACGTATTACATTGTGCAGGTCGATGACATAGTCGAACTGTTCATCCTTGAGTCGTCCGATATAGGTAAGAAGACCGACCAAGGAAGACTCTTCGTGCTTGATGTCGATCCCCATCCCTTCCAAATTGTTCGGAGGGTTGATTAGTAGCGATGTCAGGAAAGGCTGGGTCAGTAGTGTGAAACTATGCTGTGGGTATGCCTTGGCTACCGCATACAAAACCGGTATTGTCATTGCCACATCGCCTATTGCCGACAAGCGGACTATCAGATATCGAGCCATGGGAGAACGACAGAAAGGTAAAAAACGGGGAACCGGCAGTTGTCCGTAAGGAAGGAATGATGAGTGCGGGGAACGGTCGCTTTCTACTTCTTGCCCAAAAGAATCGGATTAAGAGTGGGATCGTTGTACATTTTCATCTGCTTGTACACTTTCATGTACTTGCGACCGGCTGCAATATCATCCACAAGCTGGTCGATAGCCGTGCAGAGGTCAGCATCCTGTTCGATAAGCACTCGGAGCTTCTCCTGGCATTTGGCACGGTGTGCATCATCGGCATCGGGACGCTCCGTAGCCAAGCGCATGTTGTGGATTTTGAGCTTCAGTATCGAGAGGCGATCGATTGCCCATGCCGGACTTTCGGTGTTGATCGTAGCATCGGGCAGTACCTTCACATCCTTGTATGTATCGAGAAAATAGCTGTCTATCAACTCCACCAGATCCGTCCTGTCTTGATTGGATTTGTCGATACGGCGTTTGATTACCAGCGCATCAGCCGGATCGATGTTGGGATCACGTATAATATCTTCGAGATGCCACTGGGCATTATCGATCCAATTCTTCAAAAATAAATAATGCTCGATCGTTTGAGGCCGATATGGATTGTTGCACGGTGCATCTACGCTGTCAGTGACGTTATAGGCCTGAATAGCCTCGCCGAAAATCCTATTGCACAACTTGCTGATAGTCATAATTATTATTGCCGCTTAATTTGTCAAAATTATAATGCTATGCGGACAAAGATATATAAAAAACCGATTGGCGAACTCTGAGAATTAAGTCCTTCCAATCGGTTTTGTAAATTGCTAAAAAGCAACAATAATTTTAATGAGTCTTTTTTGACTCTCTTTTTTATTGCTTATCAGTTGCCTTTTCGTGCTTCTTGGCGTGTGGGCAATTTCCTGCTTGAGCTTTGTCTTTGCCTTTGCCTTCGCAAGATTTGTGGCCGTGCTTGCTCTTGCACTCGCCTTTTTCTGACTTGTGGCAGTCACTTTTTTTGCAGTCTTTGGATTTGTCCTTGCTACAATCTTTTGCGTTGGCATCCTTGGCCTTATCCTTACAGCAGTCTTTGGCATTTTTAGCCTTGTCTTTGCAACTCTCGCCGGCTTTCTTGGCATCACAAGCTTTGTCGTGGTGGTGGGTGCACTCTTGTTTCTTTACCGTTTGTTCTGTCTTAGCAGTTTCTACTTTCTTTTGCGTTTGAGCATTTACCGTCGTGCCTACCAAGAGACCGATACCCATGAGGGCTGTAACTACAATCTTTCTCATTGTTCTTTACTTATTGTTTTTAATGTTTTGAGTCACGGTATCACCATAATAGCAATCAGTGCTGAGTTTGGCAACCGTCCTTATAACAATCGGATTCACTTTTTTGTTGTGAGTTTAATCACAGATCTGTCAAGAAGTTTATCGGCATGCTTCGAGTATGCAGCGAGCCATAGGCCCGTCGACATCCAATGCTTCGCCATAGCTGACCCCTCGTTCGATGAATCGACGCTCTATTTCCTTTATCACATCCGATCCTATGTGCATTTCTTCCAGACGGGTCTTCAGTCCGAGTTCGCGGAAGAATTCCTCCGTCCGAGCAATAGCTGCGTCTATACGCTCCTCCTCTGTTCCCTCTTTTATATCCCAGATTCGTTCGGCATATTGGAGCATCTTCTCCCGCTTGTGATCGTGTCCCAAGGTGCGAAGAGTACCCGGTAGCACTATGGCCAGCGTGTGTCCGTGTGTGAGTCCGGTCAGTGCCGTTATCTCATGACCGATCATGTGTGTAGCCCAGTCTTGTGTGACGCCCATGGCGATAAATCCATTCAGTGCCATCGTGGCGCAGAGCATAAAATCGGCCATCAGATCGTAGCTGTGCGGATTCTCACGGATCAGAGGGGCAATCTCTTTCAGCGTAAGCATAATGCTCTCCGCCCATCGATCCATCAGACGGCTTTGGCCCGGAGTCGTTATGTACTGTTCTATGACATGGACGAAGCTGTCAGCCAGCCCGCAAGCTATCTGATAGGGAGGAAGGCTGAAGGTCACCTCCGGATCGAGGATGGAAAAAACGGGAAAATTGCCTCGGAAAACGAGCTTCTCCTTCGTCTCCTCCCTCGAGATAATAGCCCCGCTGTTCATTTCCGATCCTGTAGCCGGTATGGTCAACACCGTTCCAAGTGGGAGTATCGTGTCTCGGCTATAACCTTTGAGTACCAGCTCCCATGCATCTCCTTCGTAGGGGATGGCTGCTGCGATCAGCTTACTGCCATCTATTACCGAACCGCCACCGACGGCGAGAACGAACTGACAATTATGTTCTTTGCCCATGGCTATGGCTTTCCGAAGAGTTTCTATTTTGGGGTTGGACTCAATACCCCAAAATTCCACCAAATCATAGCCCTCAAGTGCATCCTTTACGGCCCGGTATACGCCATTGTATCGAACGCTACCGCTACCGAAAGTGACTAAGACAGGAACACCGGCCGGCACTCGTTTGGGTAGCTCTTTGATCATCCCTTGTCCGAAGATAAGTTCGGTAGGATTCTTAAACTTGAAATTGTTCATGATGAATATGCTTTTGTCTATGGCCGGTAGAATGCCGTTTCGGCCTACCTTTCCAAAGGTAGCAAATTCTTCATTATGTAGGAAAATACGATGTCGATGGTTGGAATGTACACATTCCGGTATCAAGTACAGTACTCTGACCAAATTCTTCGAATAAATACCTTGAAAGGCGTCTGATATTTGGTTTCTCTTAGCCTTAAAGCTTACTCCGATTTCTTTAATCTCCTTAAGTCTCATTCTCATAAGGATTTTCTCCGGATCAATTCCTAAGTAGAGGTGCGCTTATCGTATTGTAAAAATCTGAAATAGAACTTTTTATGATCTGTGAAAATTTCCACGAGGGCTTTTATTCATAATTCGCTCAGATATAAAACGAGAGTTAATTCATGTAGCCGATTTCGACGAATAGTTTCTTCCAACATTCATAGATATTTGCCGGAGAGTAAGATTTGACCATCAACTCTGATTCTTGTCCCATTTTCTTACGAAGAGTTTCATCATCCATCAATAAGCGTAACTTATCCGCGAAGTCTTCATGTGCTTCCATTGGCACAAGGAAACCATTGCGACCGTTTTCGATCAGTTCCCTCGGGCCGGTCGGACAATCGTATGAGATTATAGGTAGTGCATATGCTTCTGCTTCGAGAAGTACCATTGGTAGTCCTTCGAAACGGGACGTCATTAGATAAATAGCAGATGATTCGTAGTATTTGCGAATTTCCGGTGTAGATGGATGTATTTCTATTTGCGACTCCATATTGCGAGATGCAATTTCTTTACGTAGCATCGATTCATTTTCGCCATCTCCGACTATGATAAGCTTCCAATCAGGCCTTTCTCGCAGCACTCGTGATGCATCTTCTATCATGAACTCAAAACCCTTCTGGTAGGTAAGCCTGCCAATCGCCAACATTTGTTTGTGAGTAGTAGCATCTCTTTGGACTGTAGTAAATGAAACTTGATTGGGTATGACATATGCTTTAGAGCGTCCACGTAAGATTGCCTCGAATGATTGCTGATCTCTTTTTGTCAGTGCTACAACGGCATCAAGCCCTGAATACAGAAACCCCCTTATGCGTTTTGTAATAGGGCGGGCAATATCATAAGAGATATGTTCGCATCCGATCGTAAATATTCTGCCTCTGTTACTGATCTGAGACAAAATTGTATTGATAAAAATATTAGTCCCTATCAATAAAACCGGTTCACGCTTCTTGTATAGGGCTTTTATCCTTCGATAAGCCTTGAAATATACTGTTTTACGGGCTAATGCATTGCCATAAAGCCTAATTCCGAGATGGTGGACTTCTATTCCTTTTTCTACTTGGAAGGAAGGCTCTCCTTCTTTTGTACAAACGCTGACTAATGATACGCGATGACCATTGGCATGCAGGTTGTTAGCCAAGTTGATCACGGCGCGTTCTGTACCGGCACGGTTTGTTATTGTATCTAACAGCAGATAAATCATAGAGAATATTTTAAACGGTTCTTTTTTTAAGAAATTCATCAAGGCTATTTGTAGTATTAATAGCTTCAAATATTATTGATTGTAATTCCTATGTGAATCTATTTCATTTGATTGATATTCCGGGTAAGCATGCGGTTTGTTGATCGCAATATGCATATTCAACTGCAATATTCATGATTTTTTTTGATATTCCAAAGATTCTCTTCAGGGATTTGCCATTTGTTGGTCATCTTATTGTCTTTTGCAGATATTTTCGCCCAAACCTGATAAAAATCATTCCACCTCGTTGTTTTTTTATGTGCGATTAAAGGATAATGGCTTTTCGATACCTCCTTCAATAGGCAATAACACGGTATTCTGAGGTCGTTTTCTTGCATAGCTCTTTATCGGAGGGCATAATGCAACTGGTTGTCGATTTTATATGCAGAATTAAGGTCTTTGAGCTTTCTTTTTCCTTGTGAATGCGACTTCTTTATGCTTTTTTATCTCTTTGGCTTGCAATTCTCCTTTATGTTTTCGCAATACCCAAATACGAGCCAAAAAAGTTTTCAACAACGAAGATGAGTTTGGAATGATTCCAAATAAGCACCAGAATGGAAGCGGATTTTGAAGTCGAAGAGATGAGAAAACGGACTTTTTCAGTTTGAGTTTTGATCTAAAAGAGATCTGGAAACGATTTATATATAAATCATTTGCAATAAATATACAGATCGTTTTCTATAAATATATAGATCGTAAATGATTTATATATAAATAGCAGGATGAAAAAGGCCGATTCGGGAGCTGAAATAAAAGAAGCACCCATTCGATTCGTAGCTGAATCGAGTGGGTGCCTTATAAGTTTGAGGTGGTGTCGAAGTCTTATTCCACTCTACTCGTCATAGCATAGTAAGCCCCTTTGTCCGAAATCCTTGTGGCATATCGGATCATTATCAGGCGTAAAGCAGGAGAGTTGGGTAGTCGTACTTGCTGCCAAGTATGTACTAATAGCAAAAGCCGAAGTCTCTAATCGTGCAATCATTTTTTGTACAATATATCTTTGAATCTACTTGTATTCAGCAAGAAAACGCTTGCTTTAGTCCTATCCGTCTTTCCATTCCATGAAAGAGAGGCTTGTCAGACGCTGCAAAGGTAGCGAAAAATGACAGGCCCGAAAGAGCAAGGCTTAATTATTCGTTTGAGAAAGTCCGTTTTATGGTTTTATTGACAGGGCTGTTTTTTGAAATTCTTGTATATATTTGCTTAATACTCCATAAAATACTTTCTTGTTTATAACTCAGTAACTCAGAACTCCTATGTGTGTGCCCAATATTATATCTCCCTCCCTATGGCAAGATGAACAAGGAAATTATAGCCAAGAATACAACGAATTAGTCGATGCTCTGAGAGAAGGGCATGTAGTAATCTGGATAGGCGCAGGTTACTCTGCGGGATTGGGCTTCCCATGTTGGACTAAATTGATTGAGCAATTAGCTGAGATTCATTTTCAATCCAATTTAGAGGAGCTACAGACATTTAAAGAAAATCTTTCCAAAGGAAAACAAAGTCTCATAGACTCTATAGAGCTATTGAAAGACTCCAAAGAGCAGTTACTAAATAAGCTTCCACAGATTTTTCAGTTAAGAAAAGATGATCTTCAAGATCCTTGTTACACTCCTTTCAAGCAAATTTGGCTGCTGAGCAAGAAAGTAATTACTACGAATTATGATCTTGCCATGGATAAAACAGTGGGGTGGGCGGATTGTCATATCATACTGCCTCATCTAACAACCAAATATCAAGTGCTTATCGGTGAAGAACGGCATCGGAGTTTCCTTTGGCATTTGCACGGCTCTGTAGAAGATCCTAATGGGTGCGTGGTGTTTGAGGACCAGTATCGTCAAGTTTACAATGCTCAGCAGGTAGAGTCAGAGACATGTGCAGCATTTTTTCTCAAGCATTTGGCTACGAATTATCGATTCTTCTTTATCGGTTATGGGGGCTTCGATGGCGATATACACATCGATCGTATTCTAAAGTATGTGGATGGGTTTCGAGACAAGATAGAGAGTGATAAGAAGCACTTTATTCTCCAACACATAGAAAATAATCTTGAAAGAGAATATCTAATACCTATTCATGTTAATGATTTCAATCAAGTACCTTGCCTAATTACAGATTTAGTCAAGAAAGTGGCTAAGCACCGTGCCTGTTCGGAAAATATTTGTGCGTCGGACAGACCTTGTTTCGGGAGAGAAGGCCTTATGCCTGAGCTTGTCCAATTCATGGAGGAGAATGATCCGGGGCTGCGTTGGCTGTATGGTGAAGGTGGAATAGGCAAGACTCATTTGATTAGCCAGGCCCTCCAAAAGGTCGGACGACCATACCTGTACTACGATATAGGGTATCATGGTACTACTTCCCTACGCACTTTGGCCGATAAGATGGGGTTGGGGTATATTCAGGAGGATGATAGGGAAGGTGTTATTCATCGTGATTTTGTGGATCGTGCAAAGTATATCGATGAAATACTTGTTTTTGACAATTTTCATGAATTGGTTCATTCGGAGTCCGTTAGAGAAACCTTGCTCGAATTGAGAAGGCATAACCAAGTAATCATTATATCAAGAGAACAGCCTCCAAGGAATTTGGTGGCAAGTTCGATCAGGATCGATTACTTGGATAAAAATGCTTTTGACCTTTTAGTGGATGATTACATCCAAAGCATGGGATACAAGCCTCTTTTACAGAATGATAGAGATCGTATTTGGCGTATTACACAAGGGTATCCAATCGCTGTTATTCTTTTTTTGGACATATTGGCAAAGCCTCATATCTATGACTCTTTTGATGTAGAGAATTATCTCACCAATTCTCACCTCTCAGCTGTACAGCAATTGAAAAACCTGATTCTATGGAGTTACTCCCGGTGTCCAAGCCAAGCTACAAAGGATCTGCTCCTCGACCTTTCTTTGGCTACCAAAGAGGTTCCCAGGATTCTTTTGTGCAAACTGATGGATGGTGACCTCGGTGTCTTTGAAAAGGAACAGGAAACAACGGCTCTTATTCGCTATACTAAGTCCGGTGACAATTTTTTCTATTCATTGCATCCAATGGTTTCCGATACGCTTCGTGTCGAAGCCGGCGAACGACCACATACGCATGATATCTATATGGCCTATTATCTTGATGAGTTTGGCAAAGAACGTGATATTGAGGCCTTAGAGCTTGCCGGTTACCATGCATTATGCGGGTCAGAAGATGGTAGAAAAAATTACGAGACGAAATTACAGCTCTTCTTTGCCAATTCTGATGTAAAAAAGCTGTTCTCCAATGATATTAAGTCATCAATCAGATTTTTAGAAACATTCTGCAAATTTGAAAGGGGATCCAATAATCCCGCCGTATTTCATCAACTGGCTGTACTCTACTGTATTATTGGTGATAGTGATCAGGCTCGAGATGTCCTGAAAAAAGGGTTGGACAAATTTAAGGGAAACAACTACTTACTCCTGCAGGAAGCTATTATTGAGCGTAGGGAACATAATATGCAGGAAGCAGAGCGCACATTGTTACGATTGAAGGCCGAGGACAATATCTTAGCTCGTAATGAGTTGGGCATTCTCTATCGTAGTTGGGGTGATCTGGTTAATCGAGATGAACGCATCGGCTATTATAGCCGAGCCGAATCGGTGCTTCTACCTCTGTCTCAAGAGGGACATATCCCCTCTAAGAATGAGTTAGGCATTCTCTATCGTAGTTGGGCAAATGAACTTGAAGGAGAGGAGCGGAATGCGAAATTTGAACAGGCTGTAGAGCAACTCAAACCCTTAGCCGATAATAAAAACTATAGAGCCATAAATGAGTTGGCACAGACCTATCGGGCTTGGGGAGGGTATAAAAATGTTGTTTATTTGGAATCTGCAGTGGACTATTATAGGTCTGCCATTGAGATTAACCAGTATAACATCCAATCTTACGATGGGTTATGTCGCACTTTAGATACTCTCGGAAAATTTGATGATTGTATTGACTTTGCTCTAAAGGGACTTACTATCAAACCAAAAGATAGCAGACTGATAGAAATTTTGGTTAGCGTATATTGGTATGGCAAGAAGGATAGCGAAAAGGCATTGGAATATCTTGATCAACTGCCTGAAAACAGGAAAGAAAAGTGGCAGAATCGTATATCGAAACGAAAGCCTTAGAGGTTCAAATTCGGTATAATTAAGCTACATCCGAATCCTCCGATTTGTTCTGTCTTGCCCCGTACATTGATCTGGTCAAACAATATACAAATAAGACTACCTTTGTGCTCGGAAACGGCAGCTATAAAACAGGTGCCGACAAAATATCGATTTTATGATGGCGGTCACTATCTATCATCCGGCAGAATTGCCTCAGCGACAGGCTGAAAAATCCCCAAACAAGACTATAATCAAGTACTACGATCGCGAAAGCAAACAGTGGCGCAATATCAACTGGAGCAAATTTGCAGCCGGCGTCATGAATGCTGCGAAAGCATTAGCCGAGATCGGCTTGGAACCGGGGGAACGAATCGGTATCTATTCCCCCAATATGGTACACTGTCTGTATACCGAGTTGGGAGCCTTCGCCATGCGGGGTGTAGTAGTGCCTTTGTATGCCACAAGCTCACCGGAACAGTTACGGTTCATCGTGGAGGATTCATCCATGGAGACACTGTTTGTCGGAGAGCAGTTCCAATACAACAATGCTTATCGGGTACAGAAAGAATATGGTACGCTAAAGCGCATAGTCGTATTCGATGAGCGCGTGGTGCTCAATCCGGAGGATAAGACTTCGAAATACTTTTCCGAATTTGTTCGTTTGGGTGATTCCATGCCGAACGAGACCAAGGTCAAAGTCTCTTCTCGCGAAGCCATTCCTTCCGATCCGGCACTGATCATCTATACATCGGGCACTTCCGGTAGGAGCAAGGGCGTCCTCCTCCTGCACAGCAATCTGATGTATCAGATGAAAGTCCATAGCGAGCATATCCCCGTCTATGGGCCGGGCGAGCTGTCGATAGCTTTCCTGCCGATGAGTCATATTTTCGAAAAGGCATGGACGCTTTTTTGCCTGACGACGGGAACGAGGATTGCTATCTTGAGAGATCCGAAGAAGGTATTGGAGGCACTACCTCAGATACGCCCATCACTCATGTGCAACGTGCCACGCTTTTGGGAGAAAGTGTATCAGGGCGTGAATGAGAAGATGGCCTCCTCTCCCCGCATCCTGAAAGGTGTCTACAGGCGTGCTATGGCCGTAGGCCAACGCTATCGTCTCGACTATTGGAATGAGGGGAAGCGTGCGCCACTGCTTCTGAGTATGCAATATGCCTTTTACAACTGCACTATTTTTACCCTGCTCAAGCGCGTACTGGGACTACAGCGAGGGCGTTATTTCCCCACGGCCGGAGCACCGCTATCGGATGAGATCAACATCTTCCTTCAGTCCGTAAACATTCCCATCATTGTCGGATATGGTCTGTCCGAAACGACTGCCACGGTATCTTTCTATCCGCAGCGAGGATTCAAGATCGGCTCCATGGGCAAAGTGATGCCGGGGCTGGACGCCCGAATAGATCCGGACAATAACGAGATATTGGTCAAGGGCGAGTCCGTCATGTCCGAGTACTATAATCTGCCGGAGGAAACTGCCGGAGCCTTCACGCCTGACGGCTATTTCCGTACGGGCGATGCCGGACGCATGGATCCGGATGGAACGCTTTATTTTCTGGAGAGGATAAAAGACCTGTACAAGACTGCCAACGGAAAGTACATAGCTCCGCAGATGATTGAGGGGATGCTGACCAAGGATCCCATCATCGAACAGATAGCGGTGATAGGTGACAGGTTCAAGTATGTGAGTGCCTTGGTCTATCCGAATTGGGAATTGGTAAGACAGGCTGCCATCAAAAGGGGACTTGAACAGGCCCGGACAATGGCTGTGGACGAGATGGCTGCAAATCCTGAAATCAACCGCCTGATGATGGCCAGAATAGAGGCTGCACAAGATTCGCTTGCTGCTTACGAGAAGGTGAAGTACATTACGCTCCTCGCCGAGCCTTTTACACTGGAGAAGGGCGAACTGACCGAGACGATGAAACTCAAAAGGCGAGTGATCAACGAACACTATGCCGAAGCCATCGAAAAGATGTACCTTTGAGCCTCGTTTTCCAATGTACTGTCCCGGAAGCATACGGAGTGCACTCGGGCACAGTGTTTTTTCGGCAGATGTTATTCGGCCACCGAACGAAGCAAAAACTAACAAAACTCATATAATCATCGATGATTACTATAGACCAACTGAACTCTCTGTTGGAGCGCCGTGATGCGCTGAGGGGGTATCTTTGACGTCGATAACAGACGTATCCAATTAGAAGAGGAAGAACTGCGCACACAGGATCCTGCCTTCTGGGAGGACAATAAGCGTGCCGAGGCACAGATGCGCAAGGTGAAAGAGCTGAAGAGCTGGATAGGCTACTACGATGCCATCGACACAGCTACCGAGGAGGTGAAGCTCGCTTATGAATACTGCAAGGAGGGTATATCTACCGAAGAGGAGGTGGATGAAGCCTATGCTCATGCCATCCGGCTGATAGAAGAGGTGGAGCTGAAGAATATGCTCCGATCCGAAGAGGATCACTTCGGTGCCGTGCTCAAAGTGAATGCCGGTGCAGGAGGAACCGAGAGCCAAGACTGGGCCTCCATGCTGGTGCGTATGTATCAGCGTTGGGCGGACAAGCAGGGGTATCAAGTGACGATAACCAACTGGCAGGATGGAGACGAAGCAGGTATTAAGACTGTGACGATGCAGGTGGAAGGCAATTTGGCCTACGGATTTCTCAAGAGCGAGAATGGGGTACACAGACTCGTTCGCGTCTCTCCCTATAATGCACAAGGTAAACGTATGACATCATTCGCCTCTGTATTCGTTGTGCCGCTGGTGGACGATTCGATCGAGATCGAGATCAATGCTGCCGGTATCAGCTGGGACACTTTCCGCTCAGGTGGAGCAGGTGGACAGAACGTTAATAAGGTAGAGACGGGAGTCCGACTGCACTACAAGTACAAGGATCCTGAAACGGGAGAGGATAAAGAAATCGTGATCGAGAATACGGAGAGCCGTACCCAGTACGATAACCGCGAAAATGCTATGCGACTGCTCCGCTCACAGCTCTATGAGATGGAGCTACAGCGCCGACGAGCTGCAGAGGCCAAAGTGGAGGCCGGCAAGAAAAAGATAGAGTGGGGATCGCAGATTCGGAGCTATGTATTCGATGATCGCCGTGTGAAAGACCATCGTACCAACTATCAGACGAGCAATGTCAATGCCGTTATGGATGGCGACATAGATGAATTTATCAAGGCTTATCTGATGGAATTTGCCGGTGAAGAGGCGTAATCGACTTTCGCTTCTGAAAGAAGGGATTCGTTGATCAAAGGAAATGGGGCAGGCTTGTATTGGCAGTCGGCCCATTTCTTTTTTGTGGGAAGTCCGGACATGTCGCCGGTTTATCGGCTCATATACACTTATACGCAGGGTTATTGTATCTCATGTCCTTTCGGGTAGTAGGCACTATATTCCTGCTACAGGACGAGGAAATAGCCGACTTTCTCTCGATAAGGCTTCTCCTTTTTATCTTACCTTTGTGCCGAAGAACTCAATCAGCTATTACAATATGGATATTGCCGTAGTCGGTATCGGCTATGTGGGACTGGTCAGTGCTACTTGCTTTGCGGAGTTGGGAGCAAATGTTCGCTGCATAGATACTGATAGAAATAAAATCGAGCAGCTGAACAGCGGGACTATCCCCATCTATGAGCCGGGGCTTGAAAAAATGATAGCTCGCAATGTGAAAGCCGGCAGACTGCGATTCGGAACGGAGATAGAGCAAGCCGTGCCGGAAGCTGATATTATATTCATAGCGGTGGGTACACCGGCCGGCGAAGACGGCAGTGCGGATATGAGCTATGTACTCGATGCTGCCCGTAGTATCGGCCGTGCCATGAGCCGTTATATTCTGATCGTTACCAAGAGTACCGTGCCGGTGGGATCGTACCGACTGATCAGGAAGGCTATACAGGAAGAATTGGACAAGCGTGAGGTGCTGATTGACTTCGACATAGCTTCTAATCCGGAGTTTCTGAAAGAAGGAAATGCCATCGATGACTTCATGAAACCCGATAGAGTGGTCGTGGGAGTGGATTCGGACCGGGCGCGCGAACTGATCACAAGCCTTTATAAGCCGATGCTCTTAAACAATTTCCGTGTTCTTTTCATGGACATTGCTTCGGCTGAAATGACCAAATATGCTGCCAATGCCATGCTGGCCACTCGGATCAGCTTTATGAATGATGTGGCCAACTTGTGCGAACGGGTGGGAGCAGATGTTTCGATGGTTCGTCTCGGTATCGGTTCCGATTCACGTATAGGCAGCAAGTTTCTGTACCCGGGTTGCGGATACGGAGGATCTTGTTTTCCCAAGGATGTAAAAGCACTGATCAGAACAGCAGAAGACAACGGCTATCGAATGGAAGTATTGGAAGCCGTTGAACGTGTGAACGAGAAGCAAAAGAGTATTCTGTTCGATAAGTTCTCAACCTATTACAAAGGCAATGTGCAAGGCCGATGTGTAGCGATATGGGGGTTGTCATTCAAACCTGGTACCGATGATATGCGTGAAGCTCCTTCTCTGGTACTCATCGAGAAACTGCTGGAAGTTGGTTGCAGAGTTCGGGTGTACGATCCTGTGGCGATGAAAGAGGCACAAAAAAGATTGGGCGACAAAGTGGAATATACCACGGATATGTACGATGCAGTCCGGGGAGCAGAGGCTCTGTTCCATGTGACAGAATGGAAGGAATTCAGAATGCCTGATTGGTCAGCTCTCTCTCAAGCGATGGCTGCATCTTTGGTCATCGACGGTCGTAATGTGTACGAACTTCCGGCGGACAGCGATTTTACCCTGCTTAATATCGGTAATTCCGCTATCGAATCTGCCTCATCCAAATAGAAAAAATAGATAATCATGTTACCTTATTTCGTTTTATTTGGTTTCCTTGCGGTAATGTTCCTTGCAGATAAATATGATGATCGTTTCAAACCCTTCGTCTTTTGGATATCAGGACTTGCTCTTGTAATTTTCTCCGGTACAAGGATCGGGATGGGACGGGATTATAAAATTTACGAATATGCCTATCAATTTCCGGATAGTAAAACAGCCCACAATTTCGAGTTGATATGGCAATGGATCAATAAAGCCTTTCATTCTTTGAACTTGGATTTTCATACATGGCTTATATTGGTATCCTTTGTGACCATTCTCCTGATGTTCATCGGGATGAGAAAGATGTCCAAAGATTGCATCTTTTCTATCATCGCTTTCTTCCTCATATACAGAGGATATTTCGAAACGATGAATTCCATGCGACAATATGTGGCCATGGGCATCATATTTGCGTCGTTCCCATTGTTTTTGTCTAAAAAATATTTGTATTTTTATATCTGTATCGCTTTCTCCGCACTCTTTCATACGAGTGCTTTAGTCATGATGGTACTGTTTCCTCTGTCTCGAAAGCGAATCGACAATTCCTTGTTAGTGATTGGTTTGGTTGTAACATGGATTTTGGGAGCAGTCATTCTTCAACCTATTGCAGATTTTGCGGTTACTCTACTTCCGGAGAGATATGGTTTTTATATCAGAAAGGAGTTTATACCGGCTGTTTCTTCTTCCGGCTTTTTTCAACTTTTCCTCAATATCTCTGCGCTTGTTTTTTTGGCGATAAGGTCTGACCTTGAAAAAAAGGATTCTCAAATTGATCAATATATTTTCCTCTATGTCTTATCGATTCTGATATATAACACAACTATTTCTTTTGAAGTGGGTATCAGGCTTATGTTCTATCCTTTTATGTTCATATTCATATTGATCCCTAATGCTTATGTATTTTCAGATAAAATATGGCAAAAAGGTGTGATTTTGGCCATTTTGGTTGTGTTCTCATGCTTTATGCTTAAGGATCTCAGCAGTCCAGCTGAACCATACGCTAACTATAAGTCTATACTCTTCTGAAAAATACTGTTTAGAGAATTATGATCGTGCATTCTCCCTTGGTCAGCGTGCTTATTCCTCCATACAACGTGGAGAAATCAGAAATCGAGTCTGATTTTGAAATAGCCTACTTGAATGTAGCTAAAATGTTTTATGACAAAGCTCCCTGCAATCAATATAAGACGATAAGGGAATACAGGCCACTGAATCCGAAGAGAATCGCCTCCATGCAATACCATCCGTTTATCCGATTTAAGTTTGCTTGTCAATTGTCAGACTCTTCTGTTCTGAGATATTTAGGATATTTTCTGTGTAAAACAGAACAGAAGATAAAAAGAATGATGAGAGCCTGACTTTGTGTTGCCACAGTCTTTTTCCTACAAAGTAATTCGACATAATATGATAACCGTTGCCCATCTGATCAATAACATTGTCCAATCAGGACCGGTGATAGTCATGCGCGACATCATTCGACACATGGATCGAGACAAATTCCATCCTATTGTCATTTGTTTGCGTCATGAGGAAAAAGAAGATCCGATAGTGAAAGAGCTAAGAGCTATAGACGTAAAATGTATTTACCTCAACTACAGCCTTCTTTCTTTGGAGCTACAGACCGGTAGGATAGCACGAAAGGTTTTGTCTGTGCTACGCAACGAGAAAGCTCATATCCTCCATAGTCACGGATACCATCCTGATCTGATTGCCTCTCATTTGTCCCGGAATATAACAAGCCTAAGTACCCTCCATAACATCTCCAAGGACGACTTCACTTTCCTGAAGGGTAATTTATTGGGGAGCTACATGAATTTCCGCTACTTGCGTAGCCTTAGTAAGATAGGACATTATGTAGCGATAAGTAGAGCTGTAGCTGACTATTATGCATCACATGTAAATAAAGCAAAAGAGAGAATACGTATTATCCACAATGGAGTAGATCTTTCTTTTTTCCAAATACCGGACGAAGATCATCAGAAACAGCTGCGACATCGATTAGGACTTCCAGTCTCCGGAAAAATCTTCCTTGTCGTGGGACGTCTGTTCTCTCGCAAGGATCCTCTCATCATTATTCGAGCCTTTAAATCCCTTTTAGAGAGCCAAAAATTGAGTGGCGATTTTTATCTCTTTTTTTTAGGTGACGGGCCATTGAGTGATGCTTGTCAAAAGGAAATTGGAGACAAGACCCATAATATCAGGTTATTGGGTTTTCAGAAAAATGTCCATGAATATATGATGGCAGCAGATTATGCCATCACGGCCTCTCACTCGGAGGGTTTCGGCCTGAATTATCTGGAGGCTATTGCTTGTGGAAAACCCGTTGTAGCCACTGATTTGCCTCCATTCAGAGAAATCTGCGGCACAGGCTTTCAGGACAACGAATTGTTTTTTTCTGTAGGAAACCAAAAAGAATTGGAGGATTGCATACTAAAAAGCCTTGGTCATACGTTCAACCCTCAAAAAGTCTCCGATATCAGGCATCATTTCTCTGCGGAAACAATGTCTGTACAATATCAGAACTATTATACGGAGCTATCAGCTCCACTAAAATGAATTCAATGAAGAGTGCATGTTCGATTATTACTGCTTCAATCGTACTTTATAAAAGCAAACCGGATATTATTCGGGATGTCATTACCTCCTTTTTCTCTGATACGGTAACTAAGAAGAGGCTTATCCTCATAGACAATTCTCCGACTGACAGCCTTCGTGTACTCCAAGAAGAAAGACCGGCGGATATTCAGTATTTCTTCAATAACCGCAATATAGGATTCGGATCAGCTCACAATATCGGTATTAGAGAGGCAGCTCGCTTCAATCCTTCTTATCATTTAATTCTTAATCCTGATGTGCAGTTTGGCCCTGAAGTGGTGCCGACATTGGCTTCATACATGGACGAGAATCCTGATATAGGATTGTTGATGCCACAAGTCTATTATCCTAATGGCGAATTGCAGCACTTATGCAAGTTGTTTCCACGTCCATGGGATGTTATGCTCAGGCGATTTGTCCCTTATAGATCATATAGAGAAAGGAATAACGAACGATTCGAGCTGCGTAATTGGTCTTATGACACGATTCAGGACATCCCTTCGCTTTCGGGCTGTTTCATGTTTGCCCGAATGGATATTCTTAGAGAAGTAGGAGGGTTTGACGAACGCTTTTTTATGTATGCGGAAGATTTGGATCTATGCAGACGTATAGGGCAAGTATCTCGTACCGTTTTCTTCCCAAAAGTCTCTATTATGCACACCTACGCGAAAGGTTCTTATCATGATGCCAAACTGCTTCGGCACCACATCGTTTCTCTCATCCGTTACTTTAATAAATGGGGATGGCTTTTCGATGCCGAACGTCGTAGGGTCAATAGGGCATGTTTGGCAGTACTCCGCAATCAAACGACAGTGAAAAAAGATTGATCGCAACGGCTGAATAATACGAAGGAAGACCATACTATCTTTTGATTAGAGTGACCTACAAATCGTATAACATATATATTTGCAACTGTAAAAACTAATAACACATTTTCTTGACGAATATGAAGCAATTATGCCTAATCTGCTTGGCTTTCATCTGCCTTTTTTTTCTCGATAGCTGTGGTAACAAAAATACATTTCGTGTCGAAGGGTCGATTGCCGGTTATGAAGACACCGCACAAGTGTATCTGACCAAGATCATTGGGAGCGATCTTTCTGTACTCGATTCTGTAAATCCTGACCGAAAAGGTCGTTTCAGTTTTGTAGCACAAGCGGACTCCACACCGTCTTTCTACCAGATTAAACTCAGGAAGCAGCATATTAATTTTGCTGCAAAGATCGGATCGGAAATCAACATACAGGTGGGTCGTAACAGCTTTTCCGATTACGTTATTGAAGACAACCAAGGGCCTGACAATAACAATATTCGCAAGATTGCGCTATTGAAAGAGCAAGCGGATAATCGTTTGGATCATTTGTACCGTTCATACCAAGAGAACAAACTGGATGCTTCGCAGTATCAAGACACCATAGCGAAGGTGATAGATGAGTTTAAGACCACATTGCGCAACGATTTCATCTTCCAAGATCCCAAGTCACCAGCTTCATACTTTGCACTATTCCAACAGAAAGACGGCCTCCTATATTTCAATGTCTATGATCCTATGGATGCTAAGGCTTTTGCTGCGGTAGCTACAGCTTACGATACTTATTACCCAACCTCGTCTTACACCAAAAGTGTTCGTGATCTTTCTCTATTGGGTATTGCTGCCATGCGGAGAGATCGTGTGGCAAAGGATATTACTACTCGCAAAATAGAAGTCAAAGACATTCCGGAAACAATTCTGATTGATCGCAAAGGCAATGAACAACCACTCTCAAAGGTCGTAGAAACGAATGATAGGGTGTTGATAGTATTTACCTCCTATCAGGCTGAATGGTCACCCTCTTTGGTAAAAGAACAGCGAGCACTGTATCAACGACATTGCAACAATGGATTTCAGATATATGAGATTTCTGTCGACAAGGACTTGTATTTCTGGCAGAATGCAACGCGTACACTCCCTTGGATCACAGTGAACGATAGCGAAGGGAAAGCAGCTTTGTCATTCAATGTCAGATCATTGCCAACATTTTTCCTAATCCAAGATGGCGAGCTTAAACGTCTCCAAAGATTGGAAAGTCTCTAAAGTTTTCGATACCGTGGGGTAGAGTCCTTGTTTTTATAAATCCCTGATAGAACAAACCAACGTGACGATAATTGATCTTTAGGCAGAAATAGAGAAAGCTGTATCCGGGTTGCCAAACCTCGACACAGCTTTTTTTCTTTCAATCATTCTCTTTCACCAGAAATCCCTACAACACGCCTATGCCTACTTCCATTTCCCAGCCAATTGTGATGGTGGATCTGAAAAAGCAGTATCTGCAGATGAAAAAACAGATCGATGAAGCCATCCATACAGTTATCGATAGTACAGCTTTTATCAACGGAAAAGAAGTACATGCTTTTGCGGAAGATTTGGCAGCCTATTTGGGTGTAAAGCATGTAATCCCTTGCGCCAATGGTACAGACGCATTGCAAATCAGTCTGATGGCTTTGGGATTGAAAGTCGGAGATGAGATCATTGTGCCCGATTTCACTTATGCAGCAAGTGCCGAAGCTATAGGTTTGTTAGGATTAACACCTGTTTTCGCTGATGTAGACCCTATTACATTTAATCTTACATCTAAGGGCTGCGAAAAAGTTCTGTCCGACAAGACGAAAGCAATCATACCAGTACACCTCTTTGGGCAGTCCTGCGATATGGAGCCGCTTTTGGCCTTTGCCAAGCGAAACGATTTGTTTGTTATCGAAGACAATGCTCAGGCAATGGGAGGGGGATATACTATCTCCGATGGATCTATCCGAAAAACAGGAACAATGGGGCATATAGGCTGTGCTTCCTTCTTTCCATCGAAGAATTTGGGTTGTTATGGAGACGGTGGTGCTGTCACAACAAATGATGACGAATTGGCAAAGCGAGTGCGAATGATAGCGAACCATGGCCAAAAGATCAAATACAAACATGACATTATCGGATGCAATTCCCGACTCGATACTATTCAAGCGGCCATCCTCAGAGTAAAATTGCAATATTTGGACCGCTTCAATGCACTTCGGAATGAGGTCGCCTCACACTATACCTCTCTGCTCGAAGGTATTGAATGGCTACAAACACCGACCTCCTTGCAGCAGTCTTCGCATGTTTATCATCAATATACTCTTAAGCTCTTGGATCAGAACACTCGCGATGGACTGCGAGAGCATCTGACGAATCATAAGATCGCTTCGATGATATACTACCCGATACCACTCCACAGGCAACCGGCATTCGTCGGTATTGCTCATTGGGGTGAATCTTTGGATGTGTCCGACTCTTTGTCGCGAACTGTTCTCTCCATCCCCATCTATCCGGAAATGGAGATAGAGCAAATCCATGCTGTGGTATCAGCAATCAAAACATTCGAACCGTCTTTACAATGACAAAAGAGGAGGGAGGCTCGTCTATGAAGCAAGGACGAAGTTCCATGATGGCAAACAGCATGAAACTGATCAGCGCCGGTACCTTTGTACAGGTATTGGCTTTCCTGCTGTTGCCTGTTATCGGACGTATCTATACCGAATCCGAAATCGGTCAAATTACCGTTTTCCTTTCTGTGGTGGGTGTACTCACGATCGTTGCCACAGGACGTTATGATCAAGCCACCATATTGGCACGATCGAAAGAACGAGCTCTACTGCTGCTGTTTACGGCTCTTCGGTTCAATTTGATCTTCTGTTTAGCTCTCATTCCTGCAGTCCTGATTATCAATCCTTTTCTAACGGATTCACGCTATAGCGGACAGCAAACTCATTTATTCTTGCTTCCCTTCTTCGTCTTCTTTGCTGCAGGAGTAATCTCCCTGTTGTCATGGGCTAATTCGCACAATCAATATGGTCGAATGAGTATTGCGCAGATCAGTCAAGGTCTGGGCAATAATCTGCTTCGAATAGGTTTCGGTCTCCTCAAAATGGGCTTTTGGGGGCTTCAACTTGCAGCCTTGCTCGGAGGTATGGCAGGTATCTTTCCTCTTGTGCGCAAGCAGGCTCTTCTATCCCAATACAAGCGATACGTTACCCGCCGGCGTCTTCGAATAGCTGCCCGTACATATGCCAATTTCCCACGCTATTCATTACCGCAGGCCGTTATAGATATCTTGTCCGGTAGTCTTGTATCCTTGCTCTTACCTCTCCAGTACCACGATGCAGCCATCGGGTTGTATGGTATGGCCTATATGCTTGCCGGTAGGCCCATGCAGCTCATCAGCGATTCGCTCAGCCGTGTTTGGTTCAGGCGAGTGGCCGAACAGAAGAATACCCGACAGTCCTTCCTCCTTCCGATTCGTCGGTTCGTCTTCATTTGGCTTTTAGTCGCTGTACTGGGTTCCATCCTCATTTTTTTCTTTTTGGAGCCACTTGTCGTTGTCATTTTGGGAAAGAAATGGCTACTGTGCTCATCCATTATAATGGCTATGCTACCATTTTTTATCTTCAATTTTCTCTCTTCCGTATATAATTTCCTACCCGATTTATTTGGAAAGCAGCAAAAATTCATGAGAATGCAGGCCATTCTGCTCATTGTTCAGTTGCTCGTTATCCTGATAGGAACGCGATTGCTCCCTTTCGAAAAATATATGTGGCTGCATTTTGCTGAGCGTGCACTTGATTCCCTCGTGCAGATAGCATGGTTCTATATGATTATCCGCAAATATGAAAATAGTCTCAGACTTCACTCTTGTGCTTCCTAATAAAGATATTGATATATCAGTCGGTTATTCCGCAGGTTTTATTTTTGATGGAAACAGACATCTCACATCCCAAGAGCTGCAAGCCTTTTTTCAGGAGGCATCGGATTGGGATGACTTCCTTTCCCGAGCTAAGCGTATTACAGGAGAATGGGCTGTCGTATTCCAACGTGCCGAAGGCGAAGTCTGGGCTGCCACCGACCATCGCTCTTCTCAGAGACTCTATTTCCGTCTTGCGGCGGACGGACTCCGTATGGCAGAAAACGGTTACTCACTGTTCACCGAGCGAGATAGCTGGGATGGTGACGCTGTTCTCTTTTTCTTGCGTTGGGGTTATACACCTGCTGATAGCACATTGATCCGCGAAATACGGAAACTTCCCCCCGGCCATGCCCTACGCTATAGAGTCGGAGAGGGTATTACGACCACTGCCTATGACACAGTAGACCGATATGCCCCGTTTGACAGCCATCTTTTATCTTATGAAGAGGCTAAAGAGGAACTGAAGCACCGCCTTATTCTTGCCGGCAAGAGACTCGTTCGCTACCTGAATGGCAGATCGGCCATACTTCCCCTTTCCGGAGGATTCGACTCGCGGATGATAGCCTACATGCTGCATCGTCTGAAGTACCCACATGTCTATTGTATCTCCTATGGCAAAGAGGAAAATCCTGATAGCTTGAAAGCTGCTAAAGTGGCGGACAAACTCGGCTTTCCATTCGTCTATATCAACAGTGTACGACCCGATCGTTCCGACTATACGCAGGATGCTGAGTTCCTGTCTTATATGTACAACATGACCGGACTATCCTCCTGCTATTACTACCAAGAGTTCATCGCGGCTGCAAGTATCGCGTCCGGATCAGTGCACAACGGTATGGTTTCATTCCCATCGAATGCTGTTGTTTTACCCGGTCATCAGGGAGACGATTTGGGTGGTTCACAGCTGATGTATTCCCGTTTGGCAGAAAGCAAACTTTCGCCCAACGAGCTGTCGCGTATCCTCTACTCCCACAAGCAGATGAATCAGCAGTTCGACAGGAAGCAAAAGGAACGATTACTATCCATACAGGCAAAGCTGTTTTCCTCCTACGACAAGGAACAACAACCTGCTTATCGCACTTTCGAGCAGTATATGCAGTGGGAAAACATCCCTAAGTATATGCTCAACAGCCAGCAATCATGGCGATTCTTCGGATTAGATACGGTTTGTATGCTTCTCGATAAGGAATTGCTTGACTTTGCCTACTCTCTTCCCTTCGAATACCGCTACGGAAAGCGTATCTATGATGATATTTGTCGTGAACTGTATGGCGAGAAAGGCATTTCTTTTTCGGACGATTTGAACCTGCATGGCATTATCTCTTCTCCTGTTTACCGACTCAAACGATCTCTAAAGCCTTTGCTTCGACCATTTATACCCCGTCCTTCGATTTGGAAAGGCGATATTATCGGTTTTGAACGGATCATGCAACCTGTATTACGACAGGTAGAGCAAGACGGACGTTTCCACCCGACATCTATAAATGGGTTATCCTTCTGCTGGTATCTGCTTCAAAACGAAAAATTGATTGACCGCCCTCTGCCTCTCTGATGTATATCAGGCCAAGCAAAGCCACCACATTCCTAACAAGTAGGGTAGGGCCGAATCGATAAGGAAGAGTGTAGAGGAAGAAGGACTATAATTCTTGACCTATACGCCTAATTACCGTTATAATGAAAAAAGGGAAAACCTTTCGAACTTTCCCCTATGCAATCGGAGCTTTACTTATACTTTCTTCCCGATTAGGATAGAAGAAATTGTCTGTATCGCAATCTTTGCATCATAGCAGAAACTGATTTTTTGCAAGTATATCAAATCCCTCTCCAGACGCACCAGCATTTTTTCTATCGTATCCGTATAGCCGTTGTACAGCGTAGCATAGGAAAACAGACCCGGCCTTATTTCGTACAGTAGGGCGTAGTCCGGATTCCTTTCCATTATTTGGCAGATGTAATATTCCCTTTCAGGCCTGTAGCCTACGATAGCCATATCGCCTTTGATGATATTCCAGAATTGGGGCAACTCATCCAAGTGAGAAGCTCTCAGGAAACGACCGAACTTTGTCAGCCTCGAATCATTTTTCTGGAATAGCTGAGGCTGATTGTTGGCTTCTGCATTCACCTTCATTGAGCGAAACTTATATAGCATGAAAGGCTTTCCTCCAAGACCGATGCGTTCTTGTGAGAAGATTGCAGCCCCCCCGTCTTGCAGGAAAATGATCAAAGCTATGATCAGCATAAAAGGCAGGGAAATAGCTAAAAAAATCAATGCGAGACAAAAATCGACCAGCCTTTTGATCTTTTTAGCCCAAAGCGAGTTCAATCTATCGTTATTTTCCATTATCTTCCAATTCAAGGCACTATGACATCCTTTCCTTCCAGAATGGGTATTTATCCTATCGGTTGCCAAAAATAGAAATAACTTTTGGTTTATGAATAAAAATGCAAAGCCAAAGCCGGTATTCTAATGGACAAAAAACAATTCTGCCGATGTTTTTTCGACCTTTTTTTCTTCTTTCCTAAGTATACTTTTTTCTCTGATTACTATATTATATCATATAGCCATGGCCATGGTTTCTACTCATGTTCTCTATTCAATAATTTATACACTTCTGGCATCAATAGTAATTCTTCGTATATATCAATGGAATAATGTTATTAAAGGTTGATAATTCAGTATCAACTGACCGGATGATTATCGATAGATATAATTGAATAATAGAAAATCTGAAAGAAAAATCCGCTTCATATCGACACAACAACGGAGGAGAATCTTTTTATGTAAGCCATGCTTTGGCCTAATAGCATGAGTATGAGGTGGAAGTGGCAAAAAAAACAAAATCGGCCAAAGAGAGGGAAACAGCTCTCTTTGGCCGATTTTGTCTTTTCGGTAATAAAGCAAAGTCTTTTTATAGACCGTGCTCGCCCAAATAACGCTCTGCTTCGATAGCAGCCTTGCAACCTGATCCGGCAGCCGTGATAGCCTGACGATAGTGTGGGTCGGCAACGTCGCCGGCAGCAAATACGCCGGGAACTTTTGTGCGCGGGGACGAACCTTCCGTCAGGATATAACCCACTTCGTCCAAGTCGAGGTAGTCGGCGAAGATCTTCGAGTTTGGCGTATGACCGATAGCGAGGAAGAAACCATCGATGGCAATGTCCACCATCTCTTCGTCCGGCTCTCCTTTGCGTTTCACCAGATGAGCACCTTCCACACCGTTTTCCCCGAATAGACCCACGGTATTATGTTCGAAGAGAACGGTTATGTTCGCCGTATTCATCACACGCTCCTGCATTACCTTGGAGGCACGGAGATAGTTCTTGCGTACGATCAGGTACACGTGTTCAGCCAGCGATGCCAGATAGAGAGCCTCCTCGCAAGCAGTATCACCTCCGCCCACTACGGCTACTTTCTTCTTGCGATAGAAAAATCCATCACAGGTAGCACAAGCAGAAACACCCATGCCGGCATATTTGGCTTCATCGGCCAAGCCTAAGTATTTGGCTGTGGCACCCGTAGAGATAATAAGCGTATCGGCTGTGATTTCCTTTTCTCCGTCTATCGTGATCCTGTAAGGAGCCTTGCTCAAATCCGCTTTTGTAGCGATACCCGAACGAATGTCCGCTCCGAAGCGGGTTGCTTGTTTGCGCAGGTCTTCCATCAGTTCCGTACCGGTGATTCCTTCGGGATAACCCGGGAAGTTTTCCACCTCGGTCGTAGTCGTTAGCTGACCACCGGGTTGTATCCCTTCGTAGAGGATGGGGTTGAGGTTGGCACGAGAAGCATAGATAGCTGCGGTATAGCCGGCAGGTCCGGAACCGATGATGAGACAGCGTGCATGTTCTGACATAATGATCGTTTGTATTTGTTCGTTAGTAAGTATTGTTTATGGATGAAACAAAGATAGTAGCCTTTTCGTTTACCGAGCCTATCCGTCGAAGCATACGACCGCTCTATTTTGCCGAAAAACTGCTAACAAAAAAGACTGTGCTACGAACAATCGCAACACAGCCAAACACATTAACAACAATCTCTAAAGTCAGAGCCGAAAGCCGGACTCGAACCGGCGACCTATTCATTACGAATGAATTGCTCTACCAACTGAGCTATTTCGGCAGTCTGTAGACGGCCTCGCGACCGCCCGCCCTCTCTCGAAAGCGCTGCAAAGGTAAATAATTATTTGATATCCGGAAGAAGTTCGGCAAGAAAATTATTCAATTCTTCATCCAGATTTTCCAGCAGAGCCGAATCCAGCTGAATCAGTTCGTCGTCGATGAAGAGCAATTCCTCGATAATCGTGAAATCCTCTTCTGTCAGAGCCACCGAGAAGGGGCGTACAAATTGGTCTTTGTCGAAGAATCGGGCTGCATGCAGCCTTTTGACTGCAGCACGAAGCTCCTGCCTCATTGCGGACGGAATCTCCGTTCGTCCCTCTTGGATCCAATCGTATATGACCACACGATGAAGCTCTTCGTCTTTGTCGTTGAATAGCTGTACTTCCCCCGCAGCCGGATCTATTTGGACGAAAAGATCACTGATGGCTATCGGTGCCGTTTTGGAGCTGTCGGGGTGTTCGATCGGTGTGCGGAACAGGCGTTCGAGCTGAATCTGTACTTCGTTGGGTTTCATTGTTGGCTAAAGAGATTGTGTATGGGGTTTATTTGGTCGATTGCAACTGATTCAGACTGTCTCGAAGTGTGGCGATTCGCGCTTCGGCATCGCTTTTCTTCTTTTGCTCCAGTTCTATGACAGCTTGCGGAGCCTTGGCCACAAAGCTTTCGTTGCCGAGCTTCTTCATGACCGAAGCGAGGAATTTCTCCTGATAGGCCAGTTCGTCGGACAACTTCTTGATCTCCTCCTCCACGTCGATCAATGCGCCCATCGGGATGGCGTATTCCAGTGTACCGATCAGGAAAGAGGTAGAGCCGCTTGTCTTTTCTTCCACTCGGTTGATGGCTTCAAGGTTGCCCATTTTGATGATGACGGCATCGAAAGAGGCATCGTGTTCGTTTCCTGCTTCGAGCGTCAGCTTTTCCTTGAAAGGAACGTTCTTGCCGGTGCGGATATTGCGAATGGCAGCTATGATCTCCCGTGTACGGTCGAAGGCTTGCAGGAAGTCCCTGTCCGTCTCATGTGCATCGGGCAGGAGGCAGAGCATGATGGTCTCGCCATCGTGACGCGATGCGAGTGCATGCCATAGCTCTTCTGTGATAAAAGGCATGAAGGGATGGAGCAAACGCAGCAGCTGATCGAAGAATCCGATCGTACTGCCGTAGGTCTTCGCATCCATCGGCTGACCGTATGCCGGCTTCACCATCTCCAGATACCAGGAGGAGAAGTCGTCCCAGAACAGCTTGTAAACCAGTGTCAGTGCCTCGCTCAGACGGTACTTGGAGAAGAGATCGTCCAACTCCGTCTTCACCTCATCGAGACGATACCCGAACCATTTCACGGCCAGAGCCGAGGCTTCGGGCTGCGTGGCCGTTTCTGCCTGCTGCCATCCTTTTACGAGGCGGAAGGCATTCCATATCTTATTGCAGAAGTTACGTCCCTGCTCCGAGAGCGATTCGTCGAAGAGCACATCGTTGCCGGCCGGAGCGGCCATCATCAGTCCCATGCGTACTCCGTCGGCACCGTATTTCTCCATCAGCATGATCGGATCCGGCGAGTTGCCGAGGCTCTTGGACATCTTTCTACCCTGACCATCGCGCACGATACCGGTCAGATATACGTTGTCGAAGGGTTTCTTGCCACGGTATTCATAGCCTGCCATGATCATACGGGCTACCCAGAAGAAGAGAATGTCCGGAGCCGTTACGAGGTCGCTCGTGGGATAGTAGTAGTCCAGTTCTTCGTTCTCCGGATCCATCACATCGCCGAATACGCTTATCGGCCATAGCCATGAGGAGAACCACGTATCCAGCGAGTCGCTGTCCTGTCGCAGATCCTCTGCTGTGAGCGAGTCCGATCCCGTTTGCTTACGTGCCAGTTCCACGGCTTTTTCGGCCGTCTCCGCCACTACGATACTTCCGTCCGGCAGGTAGTAGGCAGGGATACGATGCCCCCACCAGAGTTGTCGGCTGATGCACCAGTCCTTCACGTTCTCCATCCAGTGGCGGTAGGTGTTCTTGAATTTGGCCGGATGTAGTTTGATCTCATCGTTCATCACGGCATCGAGAGCCGATTTGGCCAGACTTTCCATCTGCAGGAACCACTGCATCGAGAGCTTCGGTTCGATGGGTACATCGGTACGCTCGGAGTAGCCTACCTTGTTTACGTAGTTCTCCACTCGCTCCATCAGACCGGCATCGATCAGGTCTTGTTCGATCTTCTTACGCACATCGAATCGGTCCATACCGGCGTACGGGCCGCCATGTTCGTTGAGAATGCCGTTGTCGTGGAATATGTCTATGCTTTCGAGCCGGTGTTTCTGACCGAGCATATAGTCATTGACATCGTGTGCAGGTGTTACTTTCAGACATCCCGTACCGAACTCCATATCCACATATTCGTCTTCGATGATGGGTACTGCACGCCCTACGGTGGGCACTATCACCCGTTTGCCTCGAAGCCAGCGGTAGCGTTCGTCGTTCGGATTCACGCAGACGGCCGTATCTCCCATGATGGTTTCGGGGCGAGTCGTCGCTACTATTATATATTTGTCCGGTTCGTTCTCTACGAAATAGCGCAGATAGTAGAGCTTGCCGTTTGTTTCTTTGTAGATCACCTCTTCGTCCGAGAGGGCAGTCAGTGCTTTCGGATCCCAGTTCACCACCCGTATGCCGCGGTAGATCAGTCCTTTGTTGTAGAGATCCACGAACACCTTGATTACGCTCTCGGAGCGGGATTCGTCCATCGTGAAGGCCGTCCGTGTCCAGTCGCAGGACGCTCCCAAACGCTTGAGCTGTTCGAGGATGATGCCTCCGTGCTCGTGGGTCCAGTCCCATGCATGACGGAGAAACTCCTCTCGGCCGAGATCCTGCTTGCTGATACCCTGAGCAGCCAATCGGCCTACCACCTTCGCTTCAGTGGCTATGGAGGCATGGTCTGTACCCGGCACCCAGCAGGCGTTGTACCCTTTCATACGGGCACGGCGTACGAGGATGTCCTGAATCGTATTGTTGAGCATATGCCCCATGTGGAGTACTCCCGTCACGTTGGGTGGGGGGATCACCACGGTATATGGCTTTCGTCCATCGGGAACGGAGATGAAACAGCCATATTCCATCCAGTAGTTATACCATTTCGATTCTACCTCTTCGGGGTTGTACTTGCTCGCTATTTCCATACTGTACGCTTTGTTCCTGTAAGAATGTTTTTGCTTCTCCAGTGCACGATTCGGTCATCGGCCGCGTCTGCACGAGAATATTATCGCGCAAAAGTAATAAATAATGAAGCACGATCAATCGTGGGAGGCCTTTTCTCTGCTCTCCGGAGCTTATGGCAAACACTGAAAAATACGCGCCAAAAAAGTTTTCAACAATGAAGATGAGTTTGGAATGATTCTAAATAAGCGCCTGAAAGGAAGAGCCTTTTGAACCCCAAAAGATGGTAAAACGAACTTCTTTAGCTCAGATTCGGGTTTCTAAGAGATGGAAAAACGATTTGTATATCGAGCATTTTCAATTTATATATAAATCATTTTCGATCTGTATATTAATCGTTTTCAATTTATATATAAATCGATTTCGTTATCTATATAGATTGTCATGCCATTTATATATAGATCGTAGATGAAGAAAGCCCTTTCGACAGGCGATAAAAGAAAGGCACGCACCCGATTCAGCTTCGAATCGGGTGCGTGCCTTATGCTTTTGTCCGGCTATTGATAGCCTTATTCCTGCTTGTTCGTCATAGGTATAAGCGTTCTTTTCTCTCTTTCCACGGAGAGAGAAGAGTATATAGGATAGCAAAATCGTCCTTACCGTTTGTAGATATTATATGAAGTCTTAGCATATATAGGGGCATTTAATTGTTGAGACCGCAAATGTAAGAAAAAAGACCAACTCCGGTGAAGCCTAATTTTGCTTGTATACCTTTCTATTACGCTTTTGGATTCTCTTCTTCCCAGCTTTTTATTTTTTCAAGCAATTCTTTTGCTCGACTACTGTCAGGGTATTTCTGTAGTGTTGCCTTTATTTGTTCTATGTCCTTTGGATCTTTTCCTAAACAAAATATTCCAAAGGTTAGCATCTGCACATAGTATATTTCATAGGCTGATGGATTGTTTTTTGCCAAAATTTCTCTTAGCGTAAGAGCTTCTTTATATGCTTGTTCTGCCTCTTTTCGATTATTGATTTGGTAGTATAAAACAGCCAGATTGTTCAATGTTAAGGCCAAGTCCGGATTATAGGCTTGGGGATTTTTCTTTGCGAGTGCTCTCCTTTTCTCCAAGGCCTCTTGATAGTAGTCTTTTGCTTGCTTCGGCTCATTGTGTTTGTGGAATAAGGCCCCCAGATTGTTCAATGTCATAGCCAAGTAGGGATTATAGGCCTGAGGATTTTTCTTTGCGAGTTCTCTGTATATATCTAAGGCCTCTTGATAATAGATTTGGGCTTGCTTTGTTTCGTTGTTATTGCTGAGCAAGAGCCCCAGATTGTTCAATGTCATGGCCAAGTCCGGATTATAGGCCTGAGGTTTTTTCGTAGCGAGTGCTCTGTATATCTCCAAGGCCTCTTGATAATAGATTTGAGCTTGCTTTGTTTCGTTGTTATTGCTGAGCAAGAGGCCCAGATTATTCAATGTCCCTGCCAAGTCCGGATTATAGGCCTGAGGATTTTTCTTTGCGAGTTCTCTATATATATCCAAGGCTTCTTGATAATAGTTTTGGGCTTGTTTTATCTCATTGTTATTGCTGAGCAAGACGCCTAGATTGTTCAATGTCTCAGCCAAGTCTGGATTATTGGCCTGAGGATTTTTCTTTGCGAGTTCTCTGTATATCTCCAAGGCCTCTTGATAATAGATTTGGGTTTGCTTTGTTTCGTTGTTATTGCTGAGTAAGAGACCCAGATTGTTCAATGTCCCAGCCAAATCCGGATTATAGGCCTGAGGATTTTTCTTTGCGAGTTCTCTGTATATATCCAAGGCCTCTTGATAACAGTCTTTTGCTTGCTTGAGCTCATTGTTCTTGCTGAGTAAGTTTGCCAGATTGTTCAATGTCATAGCCAAGTAGGGATTATAGGCCTGAGGATTTTTCTTTGCGAGTTCTCTGTATATATCCAAGGCCTCTTGATAACAGACTTGGGCTTGCTTTGTTTCGTTGTTATCGCTGAGCAAGAGACCCAGATTGTTCAATGTCATGGCCAAGCCGGGATTATAGGTCTCGGTATCCTTCTTCGCTCGTTCTTTGTATACATTTAAGACTTCTTCATAATATTGTTTGGCTTTGGTGAAGTCATTGAGAGAATGTAGTAGGTGGGCATAGCCGAAGAGGTTTTTGAGAGATCGTTCAATCGCGATCAGCTTCTCATAGAAATTGCAAGCCTCGTCAAATGAAAACTTGGTCTTGGCTGCTTCGATTAGCTCCCTTAAAACCTTAATAAACTCTTCATTCCTTTTTTCTTCATACTCTTCGTAAATCCGAGTGAGGCTGTTGTCGCTTTTGCCGATCACTACTTGCCGGATGGATTCTAAAGTATCGGCTAATAGAGTATTTCCGCTTTTCTTCAACTCCTCTATTTCATGTAATAACTCGGCCGAGTGTTCGAACAGATTTCGGACTATGATTTGCAATGTCTCGCGCAAAGGGAGTTCTATTTCACGGCTTTGGTATAAATCTTCTATGGCCTTGTCAGCTTTTGCTTGACCTTCTTTGATTGGCAGTTGTTTCAAGTATCGTTCAATATCCCGTGGATCAAGGTCTTTTTCTTTGATGGTTGCCATGATTTGGGTATGTTGCTCTCTATTCTCCAATCGGGACAAGTAGTTGTAAGCTGCTTGGTGTTTGGATTCAGCAAGCCGTTTCTCAAAACAGGCAATAAAATCTTGTGTTTCTTGATCCGTCGATTCGAATGAAGCCGGGCTTTGGGCATAGGCCTCTAATGCTTGTTTTAAGTTGATTCGTGTGGTTATTCCCACATCGTGTTTCGACCAATCGTTTATGGCATATTCGAAAGCGGATCGGATCTGCTCATCGACTTCAGAACGATGAAAACTGTGGATATTCAAGCCGATTTTAATAGCTGCTTTTAATGCATACTCGCTTAATGTTGTAATCATACTTGTAAATGTTTCCGGATTAGTTGCAAATCTAAAGAAAGTTAAGCGTGTGTTATACAAAATAATATGGAAAGAAACGGTATAAAGAAGAGGGCATGCCGAATCATGGTCCGGACATGCCCTCTTGAGCAGTAAAGGAAATGTAGAGTCGTTGCAGAGGTATTGTGTTATAGAAGCGATACCCTGCGGGCTTTGTGCTTTATCCGCATTTGGAAGCTCCGCAACTGGTGCATAGCAGGCAGCCTTCCTGATAAACCAATGTCTCCTGACCGCAACTCGGACATACCTGTCCCGAGAGGGTGGTACCATTGGGGAGGTAACGTTTCAGGGCGCGCTCCACGCCGTTCTTCCATGTATTGATGGATTCGTCGTTCAGCGACATGCCCTGTACGAGATGTACCACCTGCTCGATAGGCATACCGTAGCGCAAGACGCCCGAGATGAGCTTGGCGTAGTTCCAGTATTCGGGATTGAACTTGCTGTCCAAGCCTTCGATGGTTACCTTGAAGCCTTTCTTGTTGCAGAACTGGAAGTCGTAGTGTCGTTCGCCGTTTTCGTCCCTGTTCTTGATTATCTTGCCGTGGGTAACGCTCTTCGGTACCATGATACCTTCGTCGTCATCGGCTATACCGGTGAAGATCTCGTAAGGACGTCCATCCTTGAGGCCAACGAAAGCGATCCACTTCTCGCGATTGTTTTGGAAGCGAACGACCTCTGCTTCCAATTCGCGCGGACGGGAGATGAGCATGCTTTGTACTGTGGTCTGGAGAGCTGCCGGCTCCTCTTTCTTGTCTTTCTTCTTCGGCTTGTCAGTGATAAGGACGCCACTGCGCGAACCGTCGCGATAGACAGTACAGCCCTTGCAGCCGCTCTTCCATGCTTCCACATACAGGGTATTGACCAGCTCTTCGGTGACATCGGAGGGGAGGTTGATGGTTACGCTGATGGAGTGGTCTACCCACTGCTGGATGCGTCCCTGCATCTTCACCTTGGCTACCCAGTCCACATCGTTGGCCGTGGCCTTGTAGTAGGGCGAACGGGCCACGAGGTCGTCGATCTCTTCGTTCGTGTATTTGCGGTCGGGGTCGTAACCGTTGGTGCGCATCCAAGTGACGAAGTTGTGGTGGTAGACAACGAACTCTTCGAAGCTGTCGCCCACTTCGTCCACATAGTCGATCTGTACGTTCTTGTCGCTCGGATTCACCTTTCTGCGACGCTTGTAGACCGGCATGAATACCGGCTCGATACCGGAGGAAGTCTGCGTCATCAGACTGGTGGAACCGGTAGGAGCTATGGTAAGGCAGGCGATATTGCGTCGTCCGTACTGCTTCATCTCTTCGTACAGCCATGGGTCGGCTTCGCGTATACGGGCTATAAAGGGATTGTTCTCTTCGCGCTTGGCATCGAACAGTTCGAAGGCGCCGCGCTCCTTGGCCATGGTCACAGAGCTGCTATAGGCGCAGAGTGCGAGGGTCTTCTGTACCTCTTCGGCGAATTGGGTGGCTTCGTCCGAACCGTAGCGGAATCCCATCGCAGCGAGCATATCGCCTTCGGCGGTGATACCTACGCCTGTACGACGACCGGCAAGGGTCTTGCGACGGATCTTGTGCCAGAGGTTACGCTCCGAGGTCTTGACTTCTTCGCTTTCGGGGTCACTGTCTATCTTGCTTAGGATCTGTTCGATCTTTTCGGCTTCGAGGTCGATGATGTCGTCCATGATGCGCTGTGCCAAAACGACGTGGTTACGGAAAAGCTCGAAGTCGAAGGAGGCTTCGCTCGTGAATGGGTTCTTTACGTAGGAATAGAGGTTGATAGCGAGCAGTCGGCAGCTATCGTAGGGGCAGAGAGGGATCTCACCACAGGGGTTGGTGGAGACTGTACGGAAGCCCAGATCGGCATAGCAATCGGGTACCGATTCGCGGATGATCGTATCCCAGAAGAGTACACCGGGTTCGGCCGACTTCCAAGCGTTGTGGATGATTTTGCCCCAGAGGGTACGCGCATCGATCTCTTTCTCCCACTTCGGTTCTTTGGCATCGATGGGGTACTGTTGTTTATAGGGCTTGCCTTCGACAACGGCACGCATGAATTCATCGTCGATCTTCACCGATACGTTGGCTCCCGTCACCTTGCCTTCGGTCATTTTGGCATCGATGAAGGATTCGGAATCGGGATGCTTGATGGATACGGACAGCATAAGTGCACCGCGACGGCCGTCCTGAGCTACTTCGCGCGTACTGTTGGAGTAGCGTTCCATGAAAGGAACCAGGCCGGTGGACGTGAGGGCAGAGTTCTTCACGGGCGAACCTTTCGGGCGAATGTGGGAGAGGTCGTGCCCTACGCCTCCGCGGCGTTTCATCAGCTGTACCTGCTCTTCATCGATGCGAATGATAGCTCCATATGAATCGGCATCACCATCCAAACCGACAACGAAGCAGTTGGAGAGGGAGGCTATCTGAAAGTCGTTGCCGATACCGGTCATCGGACTTCCCTGAGGCACGATGTAGCGGAAGTGATCGAAGAGATCGAACAGCTCTTTTTCGGAAAGAGGATTGGGATACTTTTTCTCGATGCGAGCTATTTCGGAGGCTATACGCTTGTGCATATCCACAGGGCTCTTTTCGTAGATATTCCCTTGGGCATCTTTCAGCGCATACTTCATTACCCATACTTTGGCGGCAAGCTCATCGCCATCAAAATAGGCAAGCGAGGCTTTGTATGCCTCGTCGAATGTGTACGTTTTGCGTGACATGGTGTTTTATGTAAATAACTTCTGTTTGTGCCTGCAATGTTATGAAGTATATATTAATTGGACAATAGGAAAAGGCTTCGTTGTTGAAAAGTTTTCCGAAAACTTTTCATAAAACACTTATTATTAGTGTGTTATTGTTTTTGCGTTTTGTGGGAAGTTTTCCAAATTTTCGACCCTTAGCTTATGAAGGTGGGTGAAAATAAAAATCGGAAGGTGATTTTTGGGCATGGAAATCAGCCCGAACGGGAAGAGAGAGGGAGTATCTTGGGGTATTAGCGTTTCCCCTTTTGAGGTTGGTCTACAACGGCTGATACAGATCCGTCTGCAAATTGTGCGACGAGGCGATCGCCCTTGTGTAGCTCCGAGTGGGAGCGAATGGCTTTGCCGTCTTTCAGAACGATGGCGAAGCCGCGGCGTAGGGTAGCATTGGGGTGCAACAGGCGGATGGCCTGTTCGTTGGTTTCGAGGCGTCGATTGTAGTTCTTCAGATTGGCTGTCACCAATAAAGGCAGTCGGGCGGCTACCTGATCCAATCGACCCGTATTTTGTTTCAGTTCGCTCTTCATCATGGCCGGCAGGCTGCGGCTTGCTATTTGGAGTTGCTGAAGTCCGAAGGCGATCCGCTGTTTAGCGGCTAATCGGATACGATCTTCTACGGACTTTATCCGATGGTGTTCTTCACGAACAGATGATTTCAGTATGGCCGGTGTGCGGAGCGATAGCTGAATCAGCCGTTCGTGGCAGTACATCATCATCATTCGAAGTCCTTCGGCAGCACGGGAGCGAAGGTCGTCGATCAATTTCCACTCTTCGCGCTGGCAGTTTACAAGAAAATCGGCCACAGCCGTAGGTGTCTTGAGCGAACGATAAGCTACCAGATCCACCACCGTCTCGTCCCTGTCGTGTCCGATGCCGGTAAGGATAGGGAGGGGGAAGCGTGCACATGCTTGTCCGATGGCAAGCGAGTCGAAAGCTGCCAGTTCGCTCACTGCTCCTCCTCCGCGAATGATGACCACTACATCGAAAGAATCCCGGTGATATGCGATGCGCTCCAAAGCTCCCAACACCGATGCTTCGGTTTGTGCTCCTTGCATCACGGCTTGGAAGAGGACGGGATAGAAACAGAAATGCTCGGCCGAATGACTAAGGTGTGCGATGAAATCTTCGTAGCCGGCAGCTGCACCGGATGAGACTATGGCAATGCGTTGGGTGGGGCGGGGTAGGGACAGGCTGCGATTGAGGTCGTATAGACCTTGCCGGCGCAGTTCTTCGATGATCTCTTTGCGTTTGCGAGCCATAGCCCCCATTGTGTAGGAGGGGTCTATGTCCAGAATGCGGAGGCTTAGTCCATATTGCTCATGGTAGGATACACTTACCAGTACCAGAACGTGGAGACCGGAATCGAATGTTTCGCCCGTTTCTCTCTGAAAGCGTCCTGATAATGTGGCATAGTCCGAAGCCCATATCATGGCTTTCATACGAGCTGTTACTTGAGAGCCGGATGTATCCTTGTCCAGCAACTCCAGGTAGCAATGTCCCGATATGCCTACGCGGACACCACTGGTCTCTGCACTGACCCAATAGCGTCCGGGGAATCCGCTTTCGAGACAATTCCGGACAGCAGAGGCTAATTGGGTAAGCGTATAGGACGGCATTTAGCGTATCCGATCGGTGAGGGTGAGGGTATATGTATAAATAGGTGTGTGCTTATTGCTCCCCTTCGGGTATCTTGATGCCACGATTGAATCCTTCAGCCAGAGAGATCAGCGTTTCTGTAGAGACGATACCGGGGATTTCTTGGATGGTCGAATTCAAGATATCCATCAGGTGGTCATTGTCGATGGCGAAGAGCTTGATCAGCAAAGAGTAGGGTCCTGTCGTATAGTGGCACTCCACGATCTCCGGAATGTTGTACAGATGGGGGAGTACATCCTTGTACATCGAGGCTTTCTCCAGACGAACGCCTACGTAAGTACATGTTCTGAAACCCAAAGACTTCGGGTTGATACGATAGCCCGAACCTGTAATAACTCCCATTTCGATCATTCTTTGTACGCGCTGGTGAACGGCAGCACGCGATACGCCGCATTCTTCTGCAACATCTTTGAACGGCATACGGGCATTATTGGAGATAATGCTCAGGATTCGCCTGTCGAGTTTGTCTAACCTTTCCATATAATATAATGGCTAAAAACTGAAACAAATGTATGAAAAAACTTATGTCGGGTCTATTTTCGATTACCTTGAGACTTTATACTATAAAGCCCCAAGGGTTTTAAGTATAAACGCAGGAGACTTTATAGTATAAAGCCATAGGGGTTTTAAGTATAAAGTATGGAGGGTTTATAGTATAAAGTCCGTGGACTTTTAAGTATAATCCCAAGGAACATCGTGTTCTGCTTATAAACGATAGGTTCGAACTATTGCAAAACAAGCATGCAACTCAATGGGATAAAGGGAAATGCCATATATTTGCAGGGCTTAAAATCCAGCAAATTATAATCGGTTTTTTATATGGAAACAACCCAACTCTCTCCGCTCCGAAAAAGCATCGTAGGCGTACAGTTCCTCTTTGTTGCTTTCGGAGCTACTGTTTTAGTGCCCCTCCTTGTGGGTTTAGACCCTTCGACAGCCCTATTTACGGCCGGCATCGGTACATTGATTTTTCATTTGGTGACGAAAGGAAAGGTGCCTATTTTTCTTGGTAGTAGTTTTGCCTTTATCGCTCCTATTATCAAGGCTACGGAGATGTATGGGCTGCCCGGTGCTCTTTCGGGTATGGTCGGTGTGGCATTGGTTTATTATCTGATGAGTGCTTTGGTCAAGTGGCAGGGAGTACGTGTGATCCAACGTTTGTTCCCGCCTGTAGTCATCGGCCCTGTCATTATCCTGATCGGACTTTCGCTTGCCGGAGCCGGAGTGGATATGGCACAATCCAACTGGATACTGGCTACTATATCGCTTGCTACCGCCGTGCTAGTAACTATGCTGGCCAAGGGGCTTTTCAAGCTGATTCCCATCTTCTGCGGTATAGTGGTAGGCTATGTGATAGCCGTTGTTTTCTATGAGGTCGATCTGAATCCTGTTCGTGAGGCTGCGTGGTTGAGCCTGCCTCAGTTTTCTTTCCCCAAGTTCTCTCTTCCTCCCATCCTCTTTATGTTGCCTGTGGCCATTGCTCCCGTGATAGAACATATCGGCGATGTCTATGTGGTAAATACGGTGACAGGAAAAGATTTTGTAAAAGATCCGGGGCTGCATCGTACCCTCTTGGGCGATGGTTTGGCCTGTATGGTAGCAGGTCTGTTGGGAGGGCCTCCCGTGACTACTTATTCGGAAGTAACCGGAGCCATGGCCCTAACTCGTGTGACGGATCCGATGGTGATTCGTATAGCAGCCGTGACGGGAATTGTTTTCTCAGCTGTAGGTAAGGTCAGTGCCTTGCTCAAATCCATCCCTCCTGCCGTTCTCGGTGGTATCATGCTGCTCCTATTCGGTACGATAGCTTCGGCCGGCATTGCCAATCTGGTCAATCATAAAGTGGATATGAGTCGGACACGTAATATTATTATAGTGTCCATCACTCTTACGCTCGGTATCGGCGGAGCAGTCGTTTCGTTCGGTGGATTTACGATGGCCGGTATCGGTTTGGCTGCCATAGTAGGGGTAGTACTCAATCTGATCTTGCCCCAAGAGCAGGAGTAAGTTATTATCCGACCGATCTTGTCAATGTCTTGTCTCTCCTCTTCATTCCTATCTGTCAGCGATAGAGTGCACTTGCATGCATTGCGCTTTGTTCGTTATCTGCTGCATCGTGGAGGACACCATGTTCACTCTCCTTATGTGTTTCACCTGCTGACACGGGTGGTGGAGGAAAAGACACCGTATTACAGTTTTGACCGTCTTGCTTCCGAGACAGAAGAACTTCGGGATTCAGCCGATTATCGGGGGATTCGCCGTCGTAAGGTACTGGAGCTGATTTTTCGCCTGACGATCTTCTGTAATGCGAAGCGAGCAATATGTATCTCCCCGGGCGATTCCGTACTGTCGAAATATCTCTTTGCAGCGCGGCCGGAAATAGAGTTTTCGGCTGAAAATGACGATAGGCTGATAACGGACTCGAAGCAGGCTGATCCGCTACTTGTCGTAGTGGAAAGGGATGCTCCTCTGCCGGCTTTTATTCGACAATGTTTGTCCGGCTCTTTGCCGGATGGCTCTATGGTGATTTTGTACTGTCCTCGTCGCAGGGGTGCGGTTTTTCGCCTATGGCAAGAGCTTGGCAAGAATCCTGCTGCACGGGTTTCGATCGATATGGGCGAACTGCTGATCGTAATTTTTCATCGTGGACTGAACAAGCGGAGCTATAAAGCGTTTCTATAAATAATAAAACGATAGAAGTTGTATGTCTAAAAGTATGATATACACCCGTACGGGTGACAAGGGAACGACCAGCTTGGTCGGGGGAGAACGTGTACCCAAATACCACCAAAGACTTGAGTGCTACGGTACGATAGACGAATTGAACTCATTTATCGGCTTGCTGATGAGTGAGGACTTGCCGGAAGAGGATCGGCATTTTCTGCGTACCATACAACACAAGCTTTTCACTGTCGGATCCTATCTGGCCACAAATCAGGAGAGCAGAGAGCTGATGGTGGAGAGTCGAGTGCATCCCGAAACGATAGAACGTGTGGAGCAGGAAATAGATCGTTTGGACAATGCCATTCCCAAGATGACGGCTTTCATCTTGCCGGGGGGTAGCCGTTCTGCCTCTTTGGCACATGTTTGCCGTACGGTATGCCGGCGAGCCGAACGTCATATATACCGCTTGAGTGAAGAGGCACTGGTAGAGGAGCCTGTGATGCGCTATATCAATCGTCTGAGCGATTATTTCTTTGCTCTGGCTCGAAAAGAAGTTTGGCGTACGACCGGAGGTGAAATTATTTGGGATAAGACCTGCGATTGAGAAAAGGCTGTAGAATCAATTCGGGGGCTTAATAAAGAAGGAGCGAGAAAAGGCTTCGGATATTAGGTTTAGTCAGAAAAATCTTTTTTTATCTTTGCTGCTTTCATCGACCGATTATATCAGAATAAAAACAAATGATTGCTTTCCAAGCCCTGCAAGCCATCTCTCCGATAGATGGCCGGTATCGCAACAAAGTAGAAGTACTTAGTCGCTATTTTTCAGAAGGATCTCTAATTCGCTATCGTGTAAAAGTGGAGGTGGAGTATTTCATCGCTCTTTGCAATGAATTGCCTTCGCTGAAAGATGTGTGCCCTCCATCTTTAGAGGAAGAGTTGCGCCGTATATACCAAGACTTTAGCGAGACGGATGCCGTACGTGTAAAGGAAATAGAAGCGGTAACGAATCATGACGTCAAGGCTGTGGAGTATTTCCTCAAAGAGCGGTTCGAGGCCATGGGGATACGAGATGCCAAAGAATTTATCCATTTCGGTCTGACCTCGCAGGATATAAACAATACGGCTTTCCCGATGATGATACGCGAGGCAATGACCGAGGTTTACTTGCCCGCTTTACAGGAGCTGGTGAAGCAGCTTCATGCTTATGCCCTTCAGTGGAAAGATGTCCCGATGCTGGCCAAAACGCATGGACAGCCGGCGTCGCCCACTCGCTTAGGAAAGGAAATAGAAGTATTCGTCTATCGCTTGCGCAAGCAGATCGACTTGCTGCTGGAAGTACCTCATTCAGCCAAATTCGGTGGTGCTACGGGCAATTTCAATGCACATCATGTGGCTTATCCTGATCATGACTGGAGCGATTTCGGCCGTCGGTTTGTAACTTCTCTCGGGCTTGAACGGGAAGAACTCACTACACAAATATCCAACTACGACAACATGGCAGCCTTATTTGATGCCTGCTGTCGCATCAATGTGATACTGATCGACCTCTGCCGTGATTTCTGGCAGTACATTTCGATGGAGTACTTCAAACAGAAGATCAAGGCCGGCGAGGTCGGTTCTTCTGCCATGCCACACAAAGTGAATCCGATCGACTATGAAAATGCCGAAGGCAATCTGGGTATTGCAAATGCCATATTTGAGCATTTGTCGCGCAAATTGCCTATTTCCCGCTTGCAGCGAGATCTGACGGATTCCACTGTACTTCGTAACGTGGGAACTCCTTTGGCGCATTCTCTTATAGCAGTCACGAGCATAGCCAAAGGGCTTGGCAAACTGCTTCTCAACGAAGCTGCTCTCGATCGGGATTTGCAGAACAACTATGCCGTGGTGGCTGAGGCTATACAAACTATTCTTCGCAGAGAAGGGTATCCCAATCCATACGAAACGTTGAAGGCTCTGACGCGTACGAATGAGACGGTGACAGCCGAATCCATTGCAAGTTTTGTCGAAGCATTGGATATTGATGAAACCGTGAAGGAGGAAATGCGCCGCATATCACCTTCTAATTACGTGGGAATCTGAAATTTTCATACTTTCGTAACCCAAAGAGTCAAAAAAGACAAATCCATAGTTTGCAACCGTGAGGTTGTATGTGTAAAATCTAAGCAATAATCTATCAAAGATGACAACTGAAGAACGCGATATTTTCGCAGATACGAGCAAGGATGATATTTCTCCTTCGGAAAAGCACATAGAAAAACCTACGCCTTTCCGTTCGTCAAGAATGAGTTCAGGCGGAGGTTTCAGACCTACTCCCAGAGTAGGGGCTACATCCAAACCCGAACCGACGGATCAATTGCAACAGCGTAAACGACGAGTACGTATCGGTGAGCAGCAGAGCAGTCGATCACAATCGTACAGACGTGATGATTTCTCCGGAGGGGAAGGAAATAACCGCTCTGAAGCTCCTTCGTACAACAATCGATATAGTCGGGAAGGGCAGCGCGCTGCTTATCCGGCTTCATACCGCCAAAATGAAGAGCGTGGGCAGAGACGTGATTCTCTCAGACATTTTGAGAAAGAGTACGATGCCAATCGTGCTATGGACAACGAGCATATACGTGGTTCGGGACCATCTTATCCCCGTCAGTTTCGGGATACGGAAAGGCCGATGTATTCGGGTGGCAATAGAACACTGACACTTCCACAGCAAAAGAAGAAAAAGAAACAGTCGAAAGCTCCGATTGTGCCGGTAAAGTATCGTGAGGTATTGGCCGATCCGAATGAGCCGATCAGGCTGAACAAGTTCTTGAGCAATGCCGGTGTTTGCTCGCGAAGGGAAGCGGATCTGCTGATCGAAAAGGGAGAGATCACGGTCAATGGAGAAGTCGTGACCGAACTCGGTAGAAGAATTACACGTCAGGATGAGGTAATCTACAAGGATAAGAGAGTGGAAATAGAGAGTAAAGTTTATGTACTGCTCAATAAACCTAAAAATTGTGTGACCACTTCTGATGACCCCGAATGCCGTACCACAGTAATGGATATAGTACGATATGCCTGTCCTGAGAGAATATATCCGGTAGGACGTTTGGATCGGAATACTACCGGTGTACTTCTGATTACAAATGATGGCGATCTTGCCTCTAAGCTGACCCATCCGTCTTTCAAGAAGAAGAAGATCTACCACGTGTGGCTCAATAAAGATGTAAGCATTGAAGACATGCAGAAAATAGCCGACGGTGTAGAATTGGATGATGGTGAGATACATGCCGATGCCATCAGTTACGTAAAAGAAGACGATCTTTCGCAGGTGGGAATAGAGATTCATAGCGGACGAAATCGTATTGTGCGCCGTTTGTTTGAACACCTTGGCTATCGTGTTGTCAAACTGGATCGCGTTTATTTTGCCGGACTGACCAAGAAGAATCTGCCCCGTGGAAAATGGCGCTATCTGAATGAGCAGGAGGTAAATAACCTTAGAATGGGAGCTTTCGAATAATATAAACACAAATAATGAATACCATTATATAATGGATAAGAAGATGAAAAGGACTAGAATCGCAGATGCCCTCCATGGAGGGCTTGTCGGCCAAGAAATCAACATCAAAGGATGGGTACGCACCAAGCGCGGCAACAAGGCTGTGAATTTTATCGCTCTCAATGATGGTTCTACGATTCATAATATGCAGATCGTAGCGGATCTTGCTTCTTTCGATGCTGCACAGATGTCTCAGATTACCACGGGTGCTTGCATCGGCGTTATAGGCACTTTGGTCGAATCTCAGGGAGCAGGCCAGTCCGTGGAGGTACAAGCGTCGGCTATCGAGATTTATGGTACGGCTGATCCGGCTACCTATCCGTTACAGAAGAAAGGCCATACGTTGGAGTTTTTGCGTGAGATAGCACATTTGCGCCCGCGCACTAATACCTTCGGTGTCATCTATCGCATCCGGCACCATATGGCTATTGCCATCCATACCTTTTTTCATAACAAAGGGTATTACTACTTCCATGCACCTCTTATTACAGCCAGTGACTGTGAAGGAGCCGGACAGATGTTTCAGGTGACAACGCTGAACCCTGATTCTCTCCCCCGAACAGAAGAGGGACAAGTGGACTATCGTAAAGATTTCTTCGGTCGTCATACCTCATTGACCGTTTCGGGACAATTGGAGGGCGAAATGGCTGCTATGGCTTTGGGCGGTATTTATACTTTCGGGCCTACATTCCGTGCAGAAAATTCCAATACACCGCGTCACTTGGCCGAGTTTTGGATGATCGAACCGGAGGTTGCATTCCTTGAGATAGAGGATAATATGGACTTGGCGGAAGAGTTCATCAAATATTGTGTGCAGTGGGCCTTGGATAACTGTATGGATGACATCAGTTTCCTTTCTGAACACTTCGACAAAGAGCTGATCGATCGTCTCAAGTTTGTACTCGAAAAGCCATTTGTTCGTTTGGCCTATACGGAAGGTATTCGTATTCTGGAAGAAGCAGTCAAGAATGGTGTAAAATTTGAATTCCCCATCTATTGGGGAGCAGATTTGGCCAGCGAACACGAGCGTTATCTGGTTGAGGTGCATTTCAAGACACCGGTTATCATGACAGACTACCCCAAAGAGATCAAGAGTTTCTACATGAAGCTGAACGATGACGGAAAGACTGTTCGTGGCATGGATGTGCTTTTCCCGAAGATCGGAGAAATCATCGGTGGCTCCGAACGTGAAGCCGACTACGACAAATTGGTGGCTCGTGCTAACGAAATGGGAGTGCCGGAGAAAGATATTTGGTGGTACCTCGACTCGCGTCGTTACGGTACTGCACCGCATAGTGGCTTTGGTTTGGGCTTCGAACGCCTGCTTCTATTCGTAACGGGAATGAGTAATATCCGAGATGTAATTCCTTTCCCACGGACGCCCAACAACGCAGAGTTTTAACGATTCCCCCGAAGAAGTACACGGAGAATTTACTATTTAGTTGCTATTCAGTTAAGGGCTGGCTTCAAGTTTTGGGGTCAGCCTTTTTTTATGTTTGTATGTAATTCCCATGATCGTCTTATCGGCCGTTCGGTAATCGGCTTTCACTCCGGCACGCCTCATCGCAGTCGTTATGATGGCAATACCTTTGAGGTTAAAGACGTATTATAGAAATCTTTCTTCTTAAGAGACCTTTGAAAAATAAGGAGATGGAG